>OJIW01000009.1_pt1 | contig 213613 bp, 186 predicted proteins | sample 1596041 | NCBI WGS metagenome assembly OJIW01 (sample SAMEA4350119, study PRJEB24818) | metagenome | biome: human; feature: gut; material: faeces | place: Denmark | collected 2013-09 | reverse complement strand
TTCTGCTTGATAAAGTAGCAAACCTGGGTAGCCTGGGTGATCAGGTTAACGTTAAAGCGGGCTATGCTCGTAACTTCCTGGTACCACAGGGTAAAGCTGTTCCTGCTACCAAGAAAAACGTTGAATTTTTCGAAGCGCGTCGCGCTGAGCTGGAAGCTAAACTGGCTGACGTTCTGTCCGCTGCTGAAGCTCGTGCTGAGAAAATCAACGCACTGGAAACCGTAACCATCGCGTCTAAAGCAGGCGACGAAGGTAAACTGTTCGGTTCCATCGGTACTCGCGACATCGCTGACGCTGTAACTGCAGCTGGCGTTGAAGTAGCTAAGAGCGAAGTTCGTCTGCCGAACGGCGTTCTGCGTACCACTGGCGAGCACGAAGTGAGCTTCCAGGTTCACAGCGAAGTGTTTGCTAAGCTGACTGTAAACGTAGTTGCGGAATAAGTTTTTATTCTGCTAACCGCGTAAAAGCGCCGGCCCTGTGCCGGCGTTTTGCTTTTCTGTTCCCCGTCTTTCTCTCTGGCTATTCTTTGTCCTTTTCGGGATAATCATAAAAATAAAACATTATTTCAAAGTGGTGATGGAATGGAACCAACGCACCAACCTCTGTTTGCGCGTAAAAATGTTGTCTATCTGAGCGCGGCATTCTGCTGCTTGCTGTGGGGGAGCGCCTACCCGGCGATCAAAAGTGGATACGAGATCTTCCAGATCGCCACGGATGACATTCCCTCGAAAATTGTCTTTGCCGGCTATCGCTTCCTGTTTGCGGGATTATTGCTGCTCCTGCTGGCGGTGGCGCAGCGTAAACCGATTGGTCGGTTAAGCCCGCGTCAATATGGTCAGCTCACGCTGTTGGGGTTGACGCAGACTTCGCTGCAATATATTTTCTTTTATATTGGCCTGGCGTTCACCACAGGGGTGAAAGGGTCCATCATGAACGCGACTGGCACGTTCTTCAGCGTGCTGCTGGCGCATTTTATCTATCAGAACGATAAACTCAGCTACAACAAGGCGCTGGGTTGTATCCTGGGTTTTCTTGGCGTGATGGTGGTGAACTTTAACAGCGGACTGGATTTTAGCTTCAGCCTGTTAGGGGACGGCTCGGTAGTGATGGCAGCCTTTATTCTCTCCGCCGCTACGTTATACGGCAAACGCATTTCTCAGACGGTCGACCCGACGGTAATGACAGGGTATCAACTGGGCGGTGGCGGTCTGGCGCTGGTGATCGGCGGTTACGCTTTTGGTGGCTCGCTGACCGTACACGGTGCGTCTTCGTTGGCGATTCTGGGCTACCTGACGTTGCTCTCTTCGGTGGCATTTGCCTTGTGGAGTATTTTGCTTAAACACAACCGCGTGGGGATGATTGCGCCGTTTAACTTCCTGATCCCGGTTTCAGGCGCGGTACTGTCGGCCATTTTCCTCGGCGAAAATATTCTCGAATGGAAATATGCAGTAGCGTTGGTGCTGGTCTGTTCGGGGATCTGGTGGGTGAACAAGGTGAAACGCTAACGCTTCACCTTGCTGCCTGATGGCACTGCGTGGCTATCGGGCGCGAATAAAACTGCCGTTAGGCTGGCGGGTAAACAGGACCTGCTGGCCATTACCCGTATCGATGGTTAACCCTGTCACTACGCCACTGGCATTCTGCCTGATCTGCACCATCTGTCCGTCTTTCAAATTGCTCAGCGGTTTTCCGGCCCCTTCTACCTGCGCCATGGCGTACACATCGGTTGGCGGGAGATTGTGGTCACGGAATACCTGGGCCAGCGTTTTACCCGAATCTACGCGGTAGGAACGCCACTGCTGGTCAATTCCACTATCCGGCTGGAAAGGTTGCGTCTGTGGCTGAGATTGCTGGGCCTGCGGCTGTGCGTCTGGTTCCCCTTCCTGGATGGGTTCCGGCGCAACCGGCGCGACCTGGCCAGGGTCGTTTTGCGGGGCGACCAGTTGTGCCTGAAGCTGGGCCTCCGTCGGCGGCTGTGACTGCGACTGCAAATCCAACTGGGCAGTACGCGCGACCACTGGTGCATCGCTGTTGTCGCTGGAAGGGAGCAGGAAACCGATCACCAGCACGATAGCAGCAGCAATAATGCCGCGGCGGTGCATCGGCGGCAGCGGGTCCATAATGCGAAAATTGTCCGGTGCATGCCAGATTTTCGCCAGGGTTGGTTTTAATTCAAAGCGCCCGGGCATGGCTTTCCTCCTGCTCCGCGTCTCGTTCCTCAGTCATAGAGTATAGATCGCTAACTCTATGATACTTGTTCGGGTACCCGCTTTCGTGACATTCATGCGGACAATAGTCATTGTTTCTTTTTCCTCGCGATTTGTCATCAGTTCCCGAGACAAAGTTTTACCGGATGCGGCATGGCTGATATGCTGCCCGCTACTTTACATCCGATGAAAGGAAATATGATGGCTACCCCGACTTTTGACACTATCGAAGCGCAAGCAAGCTACGGCATTGGTTTGCAGGTAGGACAGCAGCTGAGCGAATCCGGTCTGGAAGGGCTGTTGCCTGAAGCGCTGGTAGCGGGTATCGCTGACGCGCTGGAAGGCAAGCATCCGGCAGTGCCGGTTGATGTTGTGCATCGCGCACTGCGTGAAATCCACGAGCGTGCTGATGCAGTTCGTCGCGAGCGTTTCCAGGCTATGGCCGCTGATGGCGTTAAATATCTGGAAGAAAACCGTGAGAAAGAGGGTGTGAACAGCACTGAATCCGGTTTGCAGTTCCGTGTTCTGACCCAGGGCGAAGGTGCTATTCCGGCACGCACCGACCGCGTTCGCGTACATTACACCGGTAAACTGATCGACGGTACCGTATTCGACAGTTCTGTCGCACGTGGCGAACCGGCTGAATTCCCGGTTAACGGCGTCATCCCAGGCTGGATTGAAGCGCTGACTCTGATGCCGGTGGGTTCCAAATGGGAACTGACTATTCCTCAGGAACTGGCTTACGGCGAGCGTGGCGCTGGCGCGTCCATTCCTCCGTTCAGCACGCTGGTATTCGACGTTGAACTGCTTGAGATTCTATAAGCAGTGACTTCTGTTCCCCCCGAGGCCGGGGGGAGCAAAGAAATAGCGTGAAAAGCTATAGTTACGCCGTTGTCGATATTTTATCTTGCAAATGCCTCACCAGCGTGTATTTTTGTGAGCTGATTCGCGCTATCAGAGTGATATGACACTCACTTTAAACATTAAATTAACATTATATCTAAATCTTAGTATTCATCCCGCCAATTCTTACCTAATATCGATGAGTCCTGCTAACAGGATCGTCGTATCATAGACACACTAAAGGCCGTAGAGCCTGAACAACACAGACAGGTACAGGAAGAAAAAACATGGTAGATCAGGTAAAAGTCGAAGCCGCAGAAGAGGCTTCGACTGAACAGTCGCTACGGCGCAATCTCACAAACCGTCATATTCAACTTATTGCCATTGGCGGCGCTATCGGTACCGGCCTGTTTATGGGCTCCGGTAAAACTATTAGTCTTGCCGGACCGTCGATCATCTTTGTGTATATGATCATCGGTTTCATGCTGTTTTTCGTGATGCGGGCAATGGGAGAGTTGCTGCTCTCGAATCTGGAGTACAAATCATTTAGTGATTTTGCCTCCGACCTGCTTGGGCCATGGGCCGGGTATTTTACCGGTTGGACTTACTGGTTCTGCTGGGTTGTTACCGGGATGGCCGACGTTGTCGCCATTACGGCGTATGCGCAATTCTGGTTCCCTGAACTCTCAGACTGGGTCGCCTCGCTGGCGGTGATCGTGCTGCTGCTGAGCCTTAACCTCGCCACGGTAAAAATGTTCGGTGAGATGGAGTTCTGGTTTGCGATGATCAAAATCGTTGCCATTATCGGTCTGATTGTCGTCGGCCTGGTGATGGTGCTGACGCACTTCCAGTCGCCAACTGGCGTTCAGGCATCGTTCACGCATCTGTGGAATGACGGTGGCTGGTTCCCGAAAGGGCTGAGCGGCTTCTTTGCCGGCTTCCAGATTGCGGTGTTCGCGTTTGTGGGCATTGAGCTGGTGGGGACAACCGCTGCGGAAACCAAAGATCCGGAGAAATCTCTGCCGCGCGCCATTAACTCGATCCCGATCCGTATCATCATGTTCTACGTTTTCGCGCTGATTGTGATTATGTCCGTCACGCCGTGGAGCTCGGTAGTACCATCCAAGAGCCCATTCGTTGAACTGTTTGTCCTGGTTGGTCTGCCCGCGGCGGCGAGCCTGATCAACTTTGTGGTGCTAACTTCTGCGGCCTCTTCCGCAAACAGCGGCGTGTTCTCTACCAGCCGTATGCTGTTTGGTCTGGCGCAGGAAGGCGTGGCGCCTAAAGCGTTTGCCAAGCTGTCTAAACGCGCGGTTCCGGCGAAAGGTTTAACCTTCTCCTGTATCTGCCTGTTGGGCGGCGTGGTGATGCTGTATGTGAATCCGAGCGTGATTGGCGCGTTCACCATGATCACCACCGTGTCGGCGATTCTGTTCATGTTCGTATGGACCATCATTCTTTGCTCGTACCTGGTGTACCGCAAGCAGCGTCCGCACCTGCATGAAAAATCAATCTACAAGATGCCGCTCGGTAAGCTGATGTGCTGGGTGTGTATGGCGTTCTTTGTTTTCGTACTGGTACTGCTGACGCTGGAAGAGGATACCCGCCAGGCGCTGATCGTGACGCCGCTGTGGTTCATCGCGCTGGGTCTGGGCTGGTTGTTTATCGGTAAGAAACGTATGGCAGGCGTGCGTTAATCGCTAAGACGTGAGATGTAGGCCGGATAAGGCGTTTACGCCGCATCCGGCAATATGCCGCCGGGATTGCCTGATGCGCTGCGCTTATCAGGCCTACGTTCGAGGTCGTTGTAGGCCCGGTAAGCGCTAGCGCCACCGGGCTTTTTTATTCACCTGCGAGGGCACGCGGGAACAACACATTATTTTCCAGACTGATGTGTTCCATCAGGTCGTCGATCATCTCGTTAATGCCGTTATACATGGCTTTCCAGGTGGTGCAGGCTTCTGGCGGCGGCGTCACATTATGGGTGATGTGTTTGATCACTTCGACCAGTTCACCGGCATCGTCATGCTCGCTTTCCATCACGCTGATTGGTCCCATTGCCTGGCTACCCATGCCCTGTTTAATCATCGGGAACAGGATCTGCTCTTCCTTCATCATGTGGCTGGACAGCTCTTCATGCAGCATGCTCAGGTTCTTCGCCAGACCGCGCGGTACGTTCGGTTTGTCTGCGTGGACGCGTTCAACTTTCGCGGCCTGCAGGATCAGTTCCGGCAGCTGTTCGCGGTGTCTGTCGTGATAGCGCACGATGATATGGTCGATGATTTCAGCCAGCGCCACGGTACGCCAGTCTTTCTCCAACGGCTGTTCAGCCAGTTGCGCGAGCTGCGCCTCGATAGCGTCTAAATCCAGCTCTTTACGTGCGGCAGCGCGTGCCAGCGTTTGCTTACCGCCGCAGCAGTAATCCATATCGTATTTACGAAACAGGGCCGAAGCGCGAGGAATAGAGAGCGCCAGTTCACCTATAGGTTGATCGCGATAAGACATTGCCGTTACCTCATTCTCAATAATATAAGATGCATTTTAAATGCATCTTATAAAGAAGGCTATAACCCTTTCGGGGTGGGGTGTTTTGTGATGAGCGTCACGAAAATTTCTTATCTTGTTAAGGTGCTGAATCTTATTGAAAAGGGGAAAAATGGCGAAAAAAACCGCGTCACAAGATTAAATAAGCGCACGCCGCTGCCGATAGTTAGACCTCAGACAATACCTGCATAATAAAAGGCAACAGATGTTCAAACGAATCAAAGTGATAACCTTACTTATCACCGTGTTACTCGCGCTGGGCGCAATGCAGCTCATCTCCGCAGGCGTCTTTATTGGCGCACTCAATAACGATAAACAGAACTTTAATGTCTCTCAGCTTTCCAGCCAGAACGTGGCTGAATTTACCGATGCGTGGATTAGCCTGAACCAGGCTCGCGTCACGCTCAACCGGGGGATGCTGCGTTTACAGGGAACGATGGCCAGCGAGATCAACGGTGGTCAGTTGAAAGAACTGGTGAATACGGCAAATCGTCTGCTGGCCGAGTCGAAAGAGCATTACGATAAATACTACGCCCTGCCAGAAACGCCGGGGCTGGATGAGCGTCTGGCCGATCGACTGGAAGAACAGTACGGCATCTATTCTGCGACGCTGGCTAAAATGAACGCGCTGCTGGCTGAAGGTAAGCTGGAAGAGATGTTCAAGCAGAATGCTGAGCAGAAGCAGACGGCCATGCAGGAAGTATATCGGGAATGGCGTGCCGCGCAGACGGCGCTGGCCACTGCCGGCGTGCAGGACAATGAGAGTGATTACCGCAAGATAATCTGGCTGTTGTCTGCCGTGATGCTGGCTGTCGTCACTGTGATTGTCGCCAGTTGGCTGGCGATGCAGCGCGTGTTGCTCAAGCCGCTCCACGAGGTGATGGGACATATTCGCCACATCGCTGCGGGTGACCTGACGCATAGCATCAACGCCGATGGCAGCAATGAAATGGCGCTGCTGGCAAGTAATGTACGTGACATGCAGCAGGCGCTGGCGAATACGGTCAGCGTGGTGCGTGACGGGGCTGACACTATCTACACCGGCGCGGGTGAAATTGCCGCAGGCAGTAACGATCTCTCTTCACGTACCGAGCAGCAGGCTGCCTCTCTGGAAGAGACCGCTGCCAGCATGGAACAACTCACCGCCACCGTGAAGCAGAACGCGGATAACGCGCGTCAGGCGACCAGTCTGGCAAAAAACGCCTCACAGACGGCGCAGAAAGGCGGAACCGTGGTTGATGGCGTGGTGCGTACAATGAACGAAATCGCCACCAGTTCCAGCAAAATCGCGCAAATTACCTCTGTTATCGACGGTATTGCCTTCCAGACCAATATTCTGGCGCTGAACGCGGCGGTAGAAGCGGCGCGTGCGGGCGAACAGGGCCGTGGTTTTGCCGTGGTCGCTGGCGAAGTTCGTACTCTGGCGCAGCGTAGCGCTCAGGCGGCAAAAGAGATTAAGGCGCTGATTGATGACTCGGGCAATCGGGTCAATGCCGGTACGGCGCTGGTGCATGAAGCAGGCGAAACGATGGCGGAGATTGTCAGCGCCGTGACCCGCGTGACCGACATTATGGGCGAAATTGCCTCGGCTTCTGATGAACAGAGCCGGGGTATCGATCAGGTAGGCCAGGCCGTTGCCGAGATGGATCGCGTGACGCAGCAAAATGCTTCGCTGGTGGAGGAGTCCGCTTCCGCTGCCGCCGCGCTTGAAGAGCAGGCAGCACGACTGAACCAGACCGTGGCGGTATTTAAAGTGTCGCGCCGGATGGCGGCGTAAACGCCTTATCCGGCCTACATGAGATCGTACAGTCCTTGTAGGCCTGATAAGCGCAGCGCCATCAGGCATCCCCTGAAACCGGCACTACCGCCGGTTTCTGCGGTTTTGATCGCACCGCAATTACCACGCCTATTACCAGCAGCGCAATACCGCTTAGCGTCAGCAGCGGCGGAAAAGACTGGCGCAGCATAAAGGTATACAGCAGGCCAGCCAACGTTTCGAAGACAATCAGCGGGCCGAGGATCACCGTCGGCAGCTTCTGGCTGGCGACGTTCCAGCACAGCGCGCCAACCCACGAACACAATACCGCAATGGCTATCATCAGGCCGATAAACACATCCGGACGCGGGCCGAAGGGCAGGGCGAAACCTGGCGTTTGCCCATGCAGCCACAGACATGCTGCAATGTACCCCAGCAGAGAAACGGGCAGCGTCACCAGCGCCTGAGCCGTCGCCCACATCATCGGATGCTTATCTGGATTCTCGCGCAGCCAGCGGGCATTACGCAGTGCATACCACGCCCAGCACACCACTGAGACAAGCGCCAGCACGATACCAGAGCCATAACGCCAGCCGCTGAAATCGGGTAATCCCTGGTTCAGCTCCGAGATATTCACGCACAGCAGGCCAATAGCAATCAATATCAGCGCAGGTGACAGACGCCACCAGGATAATTTACCGTCACGCTGGCTATAGAGCAGGTTGGCGAAGACCGGGATCACCACCGGTAATGTACCAATAATCATCGTTGATACCGGCGCGCCGGTACGCTGGATGGCGCTGGCCAGGCAAACGTAATAAATCAGGTTACCCATCATCGTTAGCGCCAGCGCCGTTATCCAGTCTTTACCCGTCAGTTGGCGCAGACGCGCGCGTCCCAGCCAGGCGATCGGCACGGCGATCAGCCCCAGCGCCAGATAGCGTCCCATCGACTGTAACACTGCCGGGTATTCCGGCACGATCAGCGGCCCGACAAAAATTAATCCCCACATCAGCCCTGCCAGCAGGGCGTACAGCACGCCGCTAATCATTGTTAACATCCACATCATTAAACATTGCGTTGAGTGTAGGCAGGGAGAGTGCAGCCGTATTGTATGAGATTGCGCATTAGCGCGAATAAACCTGCTTCTGATAACGTACCGGCGTAATGCCGTAACGATGAGTAAATGCGCGGGTGAGATGCGACTGGTCGGTCAAACCGGTTGCGGCAGCGACCTCTGCGGCGGGCATTCCGTGAGTGAGAAAACCTTTGGCTCGCCACAGGCGAATGGCCATCAGCATTTGGTGCGGCGTAACGTGGAAATGAGACTTAAACTGGCGTTGAAAATGCCAGGGACTCAGTGAGGCAACCCGCGCCAGTTCGTCGAGCGTTATCGGGTGCATGTAATTATCATGCAGATACTCGCGTACCCGTTCAAAGCGATGCGCCCCTTCTGCAGATGTTGGCGCATGGCGGGCCAGCGGCTGGAAGGTGTCGATCAGATCGAGCAATACCCCTTTTTGCGCCAGCGCATCCTCTGTGTTCCACAGGCCGTGGATCAGCGAGCAGATCTGGCGCGAGCGCAGCGGATCGTGACGCGTTACGTCATGAAACCACCAGTGGCGGATCCCGGTGACCTCTTCCAAAAGATCGGGCTCAAGATAGATCATCCGATAGCGCCAGCCGTCGGCGGTTTCGGCTTCGCCGGTATGCAGCTCATCGGGATTCATGGTGACGACAGAATGGGCGGGCGCGACGTACTGCGTACCGCGATAGCGAAAACGTTCGGCTCCGGCTTCTATCGCGCCAATGCCAAACGCTTCATGGGTATGTGGTTCAAAGGCGTAACGTGAGATGTGCGCATGATACAGCTCAACGCCCGGCACCTGCGCCAGATGGCGAAAGCGGGCGCTGTCCTTCTCATCAATAAACTGCTCAGGTACACCTTGCACGTTTTCTCTCCCCACGCATCATCCTGTCATTATCAGAGAGGATGCGCGGGGATGCCACCACAATTAACTAATTTTTAACACTTATACGATGCTTTTGACGGTGTCAGCCAATGATGTGGTTGGGCGACCAATCAGTTTGCTCAACGTATGGCTGTCATCGAACAGACCGCCTTTAGAGGCGCCAACGTCAGAATCAGCCAGCATCTCCGCCAGCCCGGCAGGCAGACCAAAGCCTTTCAGCGCTGCGGCAAAATCAGCTTCGCTCAGGTTCTGATACACCACTTTTTTACCGCTCTGCTTTGCCAGCTCGGCAGCCAACTGGCTCAGGGTCCAGCCTGCATCGCCCGCCAGTTCGTAGGTTTTACCGGCGTGCCCCTCTTCACTGATGACGCGCGCGGCGGCTGCGGCATAGTCGGCACGGGTTGCCGAGGCGATTTTGCCTTCTCCCGCCGCCCCGATAAAGACGCCGTGTTCCAGTGCAGCTGGCGCGCTGGCGAGATAGTTTTCGGTGTACCAGCCGTTGCGCAGTAGCGCATAAGCGATACCGGATTCAGCCAGCATCTTCTCGGTGGCGACGTGTTCATCGGCCAGCCCCAGCGGGGAGGTGTCGGCGTGCAGCAGGCTGGTGTAGGCGATAAATTTCACGTGGGCAGCCTTTGCTGCATTAATCACGTTGCGATGCTGCGGGGCACGTTGTCCCACTTCGCTGGAGGAGATCAGCAGTAGCTTGTCGATACCCTGTAAGGCAGTCGTAAAGGCGGCTTCGTCGCTGTAATCCGCCTGGCGAACGGTAATGCCCTGCTGGCTAAGCGCCGTCGCTTTAGCGGGGTTACGCACGATAGCCACAATCTGGCTGGCAGGAACGGTTTTCAGTAGCGATTCAATAACGTGTTGGCCCAGTTGGCCGGTGGCACCGGTAATTGCGATCATGGGGTAACTCCTTGGTATTGGTCTTGTGTTTAATCACGCTAACACTTAAACTAACTTTTAGTAAGTACGCACAAAAAGGTTAGTATGAAAATGACAGCGTCGACCCTCTCCCAGCAATTACGCGATGGCAATTTGTTTGCCGAACAGTGTCCCTCCCGCGAGGTGTTAAAACACGTCACCAGCCGCTGGGGCGTGTTAATTCTGGTGGCGCTGCGCGACGGTACGCACCGCTTTAGCGATTTGCGCCGGAAGATGGGCGGCGTCAGCGAAAAGATGCTGGCGCAATCTCTGCAGGCGCTGGAGCAGGACGGGTTTATCAATCGGGTGTCCTATCCGGTGGTGCCGCCGCACGTGGAATATAGCCTGACGCCGTTGGGCGAGCAGGTGAGCGATAAAGTCGCCGCGCTGGCGGACTGGATTGAACTGAATTTGCCGCAGGTTTTGGCGCAACGGGAAGAGCGGGTTGCGTGATAGGTTGGCAGTGTGTTTTGTAGGCCGGATAAGACGCTAGTGCGTCGTATCCGGCACGAGAGTTACTTACTCAAATCCAACTGATAAATCGCAAAGCCGATATCATCGGTAGCGACTTTTTTCAGCGGGTATTGTCCTTTCTCTTTGATAAACGCTGCGGCTTTCTCAGACGGTGACGTTTCAAAACGAATATCCAGTGGCGTATCACTGTGAATCGGCGCCAGACGCCAGTTGTTATCTGCCGCCGGATGAATTTCACCGGCACGCTTCGTCTCAGCACCAATCCATGCGGCCAGCACCGAGCGGTTTTCATCTGGTGACGCAAACGCGATGTGGTTGTCTCCGGTTCCGGCAAACTTACCGCCATAGGCGCGATAGTTGTTGGTCGCGACGAGGAAGGTGGCGTTAGGGTCGACAGGCTTACCGTTAAAGGTCAGATTCTTAATCCGCTCTGCTTTTGGGTTGATGGTCTGGCACTCGCCGTCGTAGCGGGCGGGCTGTGACACATCAATCTGATAATTCACGCCGTCGATCACGTCAAAGTTATAAGTACGGAACCCATCCCAGTTGATCAGCGACTGCGGCTTGCTGCTGTGAATATCAATTTGATTAAACTGCCCGGCGGAACATTCCAGCCACTCTTTCACCTCTTTGCCGCTGGCTTTCACGACCACCAGGGTGTTGGGATAAAGATACAAATCAGCGGCATTACGGAAGGTTAACTGGCCTTTTTCGACTTCGATAAAGCTGGCCGGATCGTTCTTGCGTCCACCGACCTTAAACGGCGCGGCCGCGGAAAGTACCGGCAATTTTGCCAGGTCCGGATCGCCCTGAATAAAATGTTCCACATAGGCTTTCTGGGCGTTATTCACTACCTGCACGGTCGGGTCATCCTGAACCAACGCCAGGTAGCTGTACATGTTGTCGGCGGATTTACCAATTGGTTTGCTGACGAATTCACGGGTGGCGTCGTGATCGGCTTTCAGGATCTCTACGATTTTTTTGTCTTCACCGGCCAGTGATTTTTTCGCCGCGGCGTCATAAATGGGGCGTGCCTCTGCTTTCGCCTGGCTGACCTGCCATTTACCGCTGTCGTTATTCAGTACCAAATCCACGACGCCCAGATGATCGCCCCACATGCCCGGCATCACCGCCGGTACGCCATTGAGCGTGCCTTTCGCGGTATCCGCGCCTTTAATATTGGCAAAATCTTTACCCGGGAAAACGGCGTGAGCATGACCAAACATAATGGCATCCACACCCGGTACTTCACTGAGATAATAAACGGAGTTTTCCGCCATCGTCTGATACGGGTCGGCAGAAAGGCCGGAGTGAGCAATCACCACCACGACATCAGCGCCTTTTTTCCGCATTTCCGGCACATACTTACGCGCGGTTGCGGTGATGTCATTTACCGTCACTTTGCCGCTAAGGTTAGCTTTATCCCAGGTCATGATTTGTGGTGGCACAAAGCCGATATAGCCAATCTTCAGCGTCTGCTTGTTACCTTGCTGGTCGACCACTTCAGTTTCTTTGATCAAATAAGGCGTAAATAGCGGCTTTTTGGTCTTAACATCGATGATATTGGCGTTAACGTAGGGGAACTTCGCTCCGGCCAGCGCGTTATGCAAATACGCCAGACCGTAGTTGAATTCATGATTGCCGAGGTTGCCCACCGCGTAATCCAGCGTATTGAGCGCCTTATATACCGGGTGAGTTTCGCCCGCTTTCAGCCCTTTGGCCGCCATGTAATCCCCGAGCGGGCTGCCCTGAATCAGATCGCCGTTATCAACCAGCACGCTGTTTTTGACTTCACCACGCGCGGCGTTGATCAGACTTGCCGTGCGCACCAGGCCAAATTTTTCAGTCGGCGTGTCTTTGTAATAATCGAAATCCATCATATTGCTATGTAAATCAGTGGTTTCCATTATTCGCAGATCGACGGTCGCGGCATTCACGCTGGCTGCAATCAGCGTTGCCAGAAGCGTTGCACTAAACTTAATCATCAGGGGCATCCTTTTAAGATCTAAGCCACAAAAGAAAATGTATATAAATCTTCTTGCTTACAGAACTGTGAATCATGACATGAATATAGCGTTTAAAACCGCAGACGCTATCACAGTTGGCGGATCCCCTGACGATCGGGTATAAGTAAAACAACGAGTTAACACCACTGACAAACGAGGTGGAGAATGTTAGAACATGTATGCCAGCTTGCACGGAACGCGGGCGATGCCATTATGCAGGTCTACGATGGAATCAAACCGATGGAGATTACCAGCAAGCAGGATGATTCTCCGGTCACGGCGGCGGATATCGCTGCGCACACGGTGATCCTCGAAGGATTACAGGCGCTGACGCCGGATATTCCGGTTCTGTCTGAAGAAGCCCCTCCTGGCTGGGATGTTCGCCAGCACTGGCAGCGCTACTGGCTGGTGGACCCGCTGGACGGTACCAAAGAGTTTATTAAACGTAACGGTGAATTTACCGTCAATATTGCGCTGATTGAACAGGGAAAGCCGGTGCTGGGCGTGGTTTACGCGCCAGTAATGAAGGTCATGTACAGCGCGGCAGAAGGTAAAGCGTGGAAAGAAGAGTGCGGTGTGCGCAAACAGATCCTGGTACGTGACGCGCGTCCACCGCTGGTGGTGATTAGCCGCTCGCATGCCGACAATGAGTTAAAAGAGTATCTGCAACAACTGGGCGAACACCAGACCACGTCGATTGGCTCGTCGCTGAAATTCTGCCTGGTGGCGGAAGGGCACGCGCAGCTGTATCCGCGTTTTGGGCCAACTAACGTCTGGGACACCGCCGCTGGCCACGCGGTTGCCGCCGCAGCCGGAGCGCACGTTCACGACTGGCAGGGGAAACCTCTGGACTATACCCCACGTGAATCGTTCCTCAACCCCGGCTTCCGGGTCTCTATTTACTGAGCAATTTATGCAGCAGGGCAATCACCTGCTGCACCTCTTCCTGCGTTAATGCACCATCTTTTGCCCACTGTACGCGTCCGTCTTTATCGAGTACCGCAATAGCGGAGCTTTCTTCATCCAGTTGCCAGGCTTTACGCGCAATGCCGTTGCTGTCGACAATAAATTGTGACCATGGATAGAGCTTCTTGTTGCTCTCCAGACTGCTGCGCACAAACATACCGGAGCCGGGAATGGCGTCATCCGTGTTGACGATAGTGGTGGTCTGGTATTTGTCGTGCGGCAGGTTCGCTGCTTTGATGGCTTCAATCAGGTTCGCGTTTTTCTCTTTAGCGGAGGTGCGCCCGGCAATGTGTTGCACAATCCGTACTTTGCCGGGCAGTTGCGCGCTATTCCAGCTTTTGTAGCTAAACTTATCGTTATCAAGAATCAGTTCGCCGCGATCGGCAATCCCCACCGGTGGTACGCGCTGGTTAGTCTCAAACTTATGGGCGGAGGCAATCATCGGCAGCAGCAGGCACGACAGCGCCAGCAGTTTTCGTAAGGTCATAGGTTTTCCTTCTTTCTTTATTTTGCAGGTGATCCGACCACTTGGGTCTGGAATTTAATCATATGTGCGATTGATGCTTTTTCCCGCAAGCGCGATGCCAGTTTGCGGACGGGCGCACAAATCCTGCGAAAATTGAAGGCTTATACTGAAGACAGCGAAGCGTTGAAAAGATAATTCTGAATAATTGTAACTTGAAGGTAAATAAACTTATACACGCTGGAAACATCAACGAGATAGTCTATAGTCATAGGGCATTAAAATTTGCGCCTGAGGATTGTCGGACCGATTGTGGTACCGCAAAGGCGTAATGCTCAGCAGGAGACAACAATGAAAATTTTCCAACGATACAACCCGCTGCAGGTGGCGAAGTACGTGAAGATCCTGTTTCGTGGACGGTTATATATCAAGGACGTAGGCGCTTTTGAATTTGATAAGGGTAAGATTCTTATCCCAAAAGTGAAGGACAAGCTGCATTTTTCGGTGATGTCCGAAGTTAACCGTCAGGTCTTGCGTCTGCAAACTGAGATGGCTTGATCAAAGTGCTATGCGGTAGTTAAAAAAACGGCTCCAGGACTGGAGCCGTTGATGTTTCTGCAAGGCGCTATGACGCCTTCGCCTCTTCCTTCGCATCCGGCAGTTTCGGTACCAGAACGGTAGGTTTACTGTCCAGACGCGTCACCAGCAGCTGATCGATCTTGTAGTTATCGATATCCACCACTTCAAATTTGTAGCCTGAATATTTCACCGAGTCGGTGCGTTTCGGGATTTTACGCAACATGAACATCATAAAGCCGCCGATGGTCTCATAGTTGCCGGACTGCGGGAATTCGTCGATATCCAGGACGCGCATGACGTCATCAATCGGCGTACCGCCGTCGACTAACCATGAGTTTTCATCACGCGCCACGATCTGCTCTTCCAGGCCCTGACCGACTAAATCGCCCATCAGCGTCGTCATCACATCGTTGAGCGTGATAATCCCCACCACCAATGCATACTCGTTCATGATGACGGCAAAATCTTCGCCTGCGGTTTTGAAGCTTTCCAGCGCTTCAGAGAGCGTCAGCGTATCCGGGACGATCAGCGTATTGCGGATCTGCACGCCGCTGTTCAGCGCCATGCTCTGGTTGGCCAGCACGCGGTTGAGGAGATCCTTTGAATCGACATAGCCAATGATGTGGTCGATATCTTCGTTACACACCAGGAATTTGGAGTGCGGGTGTTCCGCCACTTTGTTCTTCAGGCTCTGCTCGTCTTCGTGAAGATCGAACCAGATAATGTTCTCGCGCGACGTCATTGAAGACGGTACGGTACGGGATTCCAGTTCGAACACATTTTCAATCAGCTCATGTTCCTGCTTGCGCAGAACACCCGCCAGCGCACCGGCTTCGACCACGGCGTAAATGTCGTCTGACGTGATGTCATCTTTACGCACCATCGGGATTTTAAACAGGCGGAAAATGTTATTTGCCAGACCGTTAAAGAACCACACCAGCGGGCGGAAGACCAGCAGACAGAAGCGCATCGGGTTGATGATACGCAAAGCCACAGCTTCTGGCGCAATCATACCGATGCGTTTCGGGGTTAAATCCGCGAACAGGATGAACAGGCCAGTAACCAGTGAGAAGGACAGAATAAAACTTAACTGTTCGGACAGCTCTGGAGCGAAGTACTTTGAGAACAGACTGTAAAACGCCGGGGAAAAGGCCGCATCACCCACGATACCGCCGAGAATGGCGACCGCGTTAAGGCCAATCTGCACCACGGTAAAAAACATGCCGGGGTTTTCCTGCATCTTCAAAACACGCTGTGCGTTTACATTGCCTTCATCGGCAAGCAGTTTAAGTTTGATTTTGCGTGATGCGGCAAGCGAGATCTCGGATATCGAGAAAAACGCACTCACGGCGATCAGGCAGAGAATGACTAAAATACTGTTTAACATATCTTATCCGACCGTTCGGGTCAGATCCTCGGAAGGGAGAAGTTGATAAATCCGTGTGAAATACACATTGAAAACCGGCTCGTGGAAGTGAGCCGGTAAATTCAGAAGCTAGTATAGCGTAAGGTACTGTAACGTCGCCAGAGGGGGAAATTTATCCTTGTGGTGGCAAACACACGCCAATCCCGCCAATTCCACAATATCCGTAAGGATTTTTGTGCAGATATTGTTGGTGATCGTCTTCGGCATAATAGAACGGGGTTGCCGTACTGATTTCCGTTGTAATGGTCCGCTCGTCGCCAGCGGCGGTCATCGCCGCCTGAAAACGCTCAAGGCTGGCCTGTGCTGCGGCGGTTTGCTCTGGCGTTAAGGGATAAATAGCGGAACGATACTGCGTACCCTGGTCGTTGCCCTGGCGCATACCTTGCGCCGGGTCGTGATTTTCCCAGAACACCTGCAGCAGTTGCTCGTAGCTGATAACATGCGGGTCATAGACGACGCGTACCGCCTCGGCATGCCCGGTATCGCCAGAGCAAACTTCCCGATAGGTCGGGTTAGGGGTATAGCCGCCGGTGTATCCGGCTGCGGTGCTGTACACGCCGGGTAATGACCAGAATAAACGCTCCACGCCCCAGAAACATCCCATGGCGAAAAGGGCGATTTCCATACCGTCGGGCACGTTGGTCATCGAATGTTGGTTAACCGCATGCAGCGTTGCCACTGGCATCGGGGTGTTGCGTCCAGGTAGCGCATCTGCTTGAGTAACGAGATGCTTTCTATCAAATAAACTCATGGCCGTTCTCCCGAAATCAGTCATTTGGGTTAAGGTTGTAACGAGACGCGTCTTTGCCCACAATAAACGGCATGAATACGTCTAGAGTTAAACATAAGAAATATTTGGGTTGCCGTCTGTTTTTCAACTCTTATTGTTGATTTTTTGTTAAGCCGAGGAACGGCATAGTATTTTTTTCCAGGGGTGGGAAAAAAGGATATTCAGGAGAAAATGTGCCACATATCCGTCAGTTATGTTGGGTGGGATTACTGTGCTTAAGTGGCTCCGCCGCCGCCGCGAATGTTCGCTTACAGGTCGAAGGATTATCAGGACCGCTGGAGAAAAACGTCCGTGCGCAGCTGTCCACGATTCAAAGTGATGAAGTCACGCCAGACCGACGCTTTCGTGCGCGCGTTGATGATGCCATCCGCGAAGGGCTAAAAGCGCTGGGCTACTTTGAGCCGACCATCGATTTTGAGCTGCGCCCGCCACCGGCGAAAGGACGCCAGGTGCTGATTGCCAAAGTAACCCCCGGCGAGCCGGTGCTGATTGGCGGCACCGAAGTGATTCTGCGCGGTGGCGCGCGTACGGATAAAGATTACCTGGATCTGCTGAAAACGCGCCCGGCAATCGGCACCGTGTTGAATCAGGGAGACTATGACAACTTCAAAAAATCCCTCACCAGCGTGGCGCTGCGCAAAGGTTATTTCGACAGTGAATTTAATAAAAGCCAGCTTGGAATAGCGCTTGAGCGCCGTCAGGCGTTCTGGGATATCGATTACAACAGCGGCGAACGCTATCGCTTTGGGCATGTCACCTTTGAAGGCTCGCAAATTCGTGATGAGTACCTGCAAAACCTGGTGCCATTTAAAGAAGGTGAAGAGTACGAGTCGAAAGATCTGGGGGAACTGAACCGTCGTCTGTCGGCGACCGGATGGTTTAATTCTGTGGTTGTCGCGCCGGAATTTGATAAAGCCCGCAAAACCAAAGTGCTGCCGCTAAAAGGCGTGGTCTCGCCGCGCACCGAAAACACCATCGAAACCGGGGTTGGTTATTCAACTGACGTCGGGCCACGGGTGAAGACCTCGTGGAAAAAGCCGTGGATGAACTCCTATGGCCACAGCCTGACCACCAGCGCCAGCATCTCTGCGCCAGAGCAGGTCCTTGATTTTAGTTATAAAATGCCGCTGTTAAAGAACCCGCTGGAGCAGTATTACCTGGTGCAGGGCGGCTTTAAGCGTACCGATTTAAACGACACCGAGCAGGACTCCACGACGCTTGCGGTTTCCCGCTACTGGGATCTCTCCAGTGGCTGGCAGCGCGCGATTAACCTGCGCTGGAGCCTCGACCACTTTACGCAGGGTAACGTCACCAATACCACCATGCTGCTCTATCCGGGCGTGATGATTAGCCGGACGCGTTCGCGCGGCGGTCTGATGCCCGTCTGGGGCGATTCACAGCGTTATTCCATTGATTACTCCAATACGGCCTGGGGCTCAGACGTTGATTTCTCCGTCTTCCAGGCGCAAAACGTCTGGATCCGCACGCTGTACGACAAGCATCGCTTTGTGATGCGCGGTAACCTCGGCTGGATTGAAACCGGGGACTTCGACAAAGTGCCGCCGGATCTGCGTTTCTTCGCCGGGGGCGATCGCAGTATTCGCGGCTATAAATACAAATCTATTTCGCCTGAAGGCAGCGACGGTAAGCTGAAAGGGGCCTCGAAGCTGGCAACCGGCTCGCTGGAATACCAGTACAACGTGACCGGGAAATGGTGGGGCGCGATGTTTGTCGATAGCGGCGAAGCGGTCAGCGATATCCGCAAAAGCGATTTCAAAACCGGCGCCGGGGTCGGCGTACGCTGGCAATCGCCGGTCGGTCCCATCAAGCTCGACTTTGCCGTTCCTGTCGGCGACAAAGATGAACATGGTTTACAGTTTTACATCGGTCTGGGGCCTGAATTATGAGTTTATGGAAGAAGATAAGCCTCGGCGTGCTGATTTTTATCCTGCTGTTGTTAGGCACGGTGGCGTTTCTTGTCGGCACCACCTCGGGCCTGCACCTGATCTTCAAAGCAGCTAATCGCTGGGTTCCGGGGCTGGAAATTGGTCAGGTCACCGGCGGCTGGCGGGATTTATCACTCAAAAATATTCGTTATGACCAGCCTGGCGTGGCGGTGAATGCCGGCGAAGTGCATCTGGCCGTCGGGCTGGAGTGTCTTTGGGATAGCAGCCTGTGCGTCAACGATCTGTCGCTGAAAAATATCAACGTGGCGATCGATAGCAAGAAGATGCCGCCTTCAGCACCGGTTGAGGAAGAGGATAGCGGCCCGCTTAACCTTTCCACACCTTATCCGATTACGCTTTCACGCGTGGCGCTCAACAACATCAATATCAAAATCGATGACACCACGGTTTCAGTGCTCGATTTTACCTCCGGCCTGAACTGGCAGGAAAAAACGCTGACCCTGAAGCCAACGTCATTACAGGGCCTGCTGATTGCCCTGCCTAAAGTGGCGGAAGTGGCGCAGGAAGAGGTCGTTGAACCGAAGATTCAAAACCCGCAGCCGGATGAAAAACCGCTCGGCGAAACGCTAAAAGATCTGTTCTCAAAGCCGGTACTACCGGAAATGACCGATGTCCATCTGCCGCTCAACCTCAATATTGAAGAGTTTCGCGGCGAGCAACTGCGCGTGACCGGGGATACGGATTTAACGGTGCATAACATGCTGCTCAAAGTGAGCAGTATTGACGGCAACATGAAGCTCGACGCGCTGGATATCGACTCTAATCAGGGCACGGTAAACGCCAGCGGTACGGCGCAGCTCACCAACACATGGCCGGTAGATATTACCCTCAACAGCACGCTGAACGTTGATCCATTAAAAGGCGAAAAGGTGAAGCTGAAGGTCGGCGGCGCGCTGCGTGACCAGCTGGAAGTCGGCGTCAATCTGTCTGGCCCGGTTGATATGGACCTGCGTGCGCAAACGCGTCTGGCAGAAGCCGGATTACCGCTCAATCTGGAAGTGGTGAGTAAGCAGGTTTACTGGCCGTTTACCGGCGACAAGCAATTCCAGGCCGATGACATTAAGCTCAAGCTGACCGGCAAAATGACCGACTATACGTTGTCGATGCGTACCGCGGTGAAAGGGCAGGATATTCCTCCGGCTACCATTACGCTGGACGCCAAAGGCAACGAACAGCAGATTAATCTCGACAAACTGAGCATTGCGGCGCTGGAAGGGAAAACCGAACTGAAAGCGCTGGTGGACTGGCAGCAGGCGATCAGTTGGCGCGGGGAGTTAACGCTGGATGGTATCAACACCGCGAAAACAATCCCGGACTGGCCGTCAAAGCTGAATGGTCTGGTGAAAACGCGCGGCAGTCTGTACGGCGGAAGCTGGCAGATGGAGATTCCTGAGCTGAAGCTGACCGGTAACGTGAAGCAGAACAAGGTTAATGTAAACGGCTCGCTGAAGGGGAACAGCTACCTGCAGTGGACGATCCCGGGCCTGCATCTGGAACTGGGGCGCAACAGTGCGGACGTGAAAGGGGAACTGGGGGTTAAGGACCTCAATCTCGACGCGACGATTGATGCCCCGAGCCTGGATAACGCGCTGCCGGGATTAGGCGGCACGGCGAAAGGGCTGGTAAAAGTTCGCGGTACGGTAGAAGCGCCACAGCTACTGGCGGACATCACCGCCCGCGGCCTGCGTTGGCAGGAGCTTTCCGTTGCTCAGGTTCGCGTCGAAGGCGACGTGAAATCGGCGGAGCAAATCGCCGGTAATCTCAACGTTCGCGTAGAACGGATTGTACAACCTGACGTGAATATCGGCCTGGTGACGCTCGATGCCAAAGGCAGTGAGAAGCAGCATGAGCTACAACTGCGCATCCAGGGCGAGCCGGTCTCCGGGCAGCTCTCCCTGGCAGGCAGCTTTGATCGCAAAGAGCAGCGCTGGAAAGGGGAATTAAGCAATACCCGTTTCCAGACGCCGGTTGGTCCGTGGGCGCTCAATCGTGCGATCGCGTTGGATTATCGCAATCAGGAGCAAAAAATCAGCATTGGACCGCACTGCTGGAACAACCCGAATGCGGAGCTGTGCGTACCACAAACCATTGATGCTGGTGCAGAAGGACGCGCGGTGGTGAATCTCAACCGTTTCGACCTGGCGATGCTGAAACCGTTTATACCGGATACGACTCAGGCCAGCGGGGTGTTCACCGGCAAAGCGGATGTCAGTTGGGATACGACCAAAGAGGGGCTGCCGCAGGGGCAGGTCACGCTTTCCGGGCGTAACGTGAAGGTCACGCAAAGCGTGAACGATGCGCTGCTGCCTGTGGCATTTGAAACGCTGAATCTGACCGCCGACCTGCACGACAACCGTGCCGAGCTGGGCTGGCTGATTCACCTGACTAATAACGGGCAGTTTGATGGAAAGGTGCAGGTGACGGATCCACAAGGGCGCCGTAACCTGGGCGGCAACGTCAATATCCGCAACTTCAATCTGGCGATGGTGAACCCTATCTTCTCACGTGGTGAAAAGGCTGCGGGGACGATCAACGCCAACCTGCGTCTGGGCGGCGATGTGCAAAGCCCGCAACTGCTTGGACAACTGCAACTGAGCGGACTGGATATCGACGGTAACTTCATGCCGTTTGACATGCAGCCAAGCCAGTTAGCTGTTAACTTCACCGGAACACGCTCAACGTTGGCGGGTGTGGTGCGTACGCAGCAGGGGGAAATCAACCTGAGCGGCGACGCAGACTGGAGTCAAATAGACAATTGGCGGGCGCGCGTTGCGGCGAAAGGCAGCCGGGTGCGGATCACCGTGCCGCCGATGGTGCGTCTGGATGTCTCGCCGGATGTGGAATTTGAAGCGACACCGAGCCTGTTTACCCTGAACGGCAATGTCGATGTGCCGTGGGCGCGTATCGTGGTCCACGATCTGCCGGAAAGCGCGGTAGGGGTGTCCAGCGATATGGTGATGCTTAATAACGATCTGCAGCCCGAGAAACCACAGACCGCCGGGATCCCGATCAACAGCAACCTGAACATCCACGTCGGTAATAACGTGCGTCTTGATGCCTTTGGTTTGAAAGCGCGTCTGACGGGCGATCTGAAGGTGGTGCAGGATAAACAGGGGCTGGGGCTTAACGGGCAGATTAATATCCCGAGCGGTCGCTTCCATGCCTATGGTCAGGATCTGATTGTGCGTAAGGGCGAGCTGTTATTCTCCGGTCCGCCGGATCAGCCGTTGCTCAATATTGAAGCGATTCGTAACCCGGATGCTACAGAAGATGACGTGATCGCCGGCGTTCGCGTCACGGGCACGGCTGATGAACCGAAAGCGGAGATCTTCTCCGACCCGGCGATGTCGCAGCAAATGGCGCTGTCCTACCTGCTTCGTGGGCAAGGACTGGATAGTGAACAGAGCGACAGCGCGGCGATGACTTCAATGCTTATTGGCCTGGGGGTTGCACAAAGTGGTCAGGTTGTGGGTAAAATCGGGGAGACATTTGGCGTAAGCAATCTGGCACTGGACACGCAAGGGGTGGGTGACTCATCTCAGGTCGTTGTCAGCGGATACGTACTGCCAGGTCTGCAGGTGAAATATGGTGTGGGTATATTTGACTCCTTAGCGACACTCACGCTACGTTATCGTCTGATGCCTAAGCTATATCTGGAAGCAGTGTCTGGCGTAGATCAGGCACTTGATTTGCTCTATCAGTTCGAGTTTTAGCAATGCGAATATTTGTCTATGGCAGTTTACGAACCAAACAAGGCAACAGCCACTGGATGACCAATGCCCTGTTGCTGGGAAATTTCAGTATCGACAACTACCAGTTGTACAGCCTGGGCCACTATCCAGGCGCCGTTCCGGGAAATGGAACAGTACACGGGGAAGTTTATCGTATTGATAACGCCACGCTGGCAGAGCTTGACGCTCTGCGTACCCGTGGTGGTGAATACGCACGTCAGCTAATTCAAACGCCGTACGGAAGTGCATGGATGTACGTGTACCAACGTCCGGTTGATGGCTTAACGCTGATTGAAAGCGGTAACTGGTTAGACAGAGACCAGTACTGATATATACCCGATAGGTAAAACGCGCCACCTTCGGGTGGCGTTGTTTTATGTGCCTGCCGCACTCGCATCAGGACACAAAAAAGCCCCGACATGCGGGGCTTAGCATCAAAAGTAAGAATTACTTCTTCGCGCGCTCGAAGGAAGCAACGATTTCAGCTTTAGCAGCTTCTGCGTTGTCCCAACCGTCAACTTTCACCCATTTGCCAGCTTCGAGGTCTTTATAATGCTCGAAGAAGTGGGTGATCTGCGCTTTCAGCAGTTCCGGCAGGTCGGACACATCTTTGATGTGATCGTATTCTTTGCTCAGCTTGGTGTGCGGTACCGCAACCAGTTTCGCATCTTCACCGGATTCGTCGGTCATTTTCAGAACGCCAACCGGACGGCAGCGGATCACTGAACCAGGCTCCAGCGGGTACGGAGTCGGGACCAGAACGTCAACCGGATCGCCATCCAGAGACAGAGTGTGGTTGATGTAACCGTAGTTGCACGGATAGAACATCGCGGTGGACATGAAGCGGTCAACGAACAGGGCGCCGCTCTCTTTGTCAACTTCGTATTTGATCGGATCTGCGTTGGCAGGGATCTCGATAACAACGTAGATATCTTCCGGCAGGTCTTTACCGGCAGGGACGTTGAGTAAGCTCATGTCTGTTTCCTTTAAATAAGCTATGGCAAACAAGTGGCGGGTATTATAGCCAACTCGCGCGGAATGTCTCCGCTTGTTTTCGCTTTCTCTACTCCCATTTTCTTCTTTTTCCCCCTCTCCGGTGACAGAAAAATCCATATCTTCAGCCGCATTTTTCATAGTGATATGAAAGCGATTACAAACTTGTGATTAACGTTTTATTTACTTTTTTGAAGTGTGATGTAACGCAATCCGTTACATGCTCAATTGTCTATAGTTTTTTCGCGACGGTTTATTAACCAACAATAATCACCCTACGAGGACGCACTTATGTGGAAGCGCTTACTTTTAGTCACAGCAGTTTCGGCAGCCATGTCGTCTATGGCAATGGCAGCCCCATTAACCGTAGGATTTTCGCAGGTTGGCTCTGAATCCGGCTGGCGCGCCGCAGAAACCAACGTGGCGAAAAGCGAGGCCGAAAAGCGCGGAATTACGCTGAAAATCGCTGACGGCCAGCAAAAGCAGGAAAACCAGATTAAAGCAGTCCGTTCATTTGTTGCCCAGGGCGTCGATGCCATCTTTATTGCACCGGTCGTGGCAACAGGTTGGGAGCCGGTGTTAAAAGAGGCCAAAGATGCCGACATTCCGGTCTTTTTGCTCGATCGTTCCATCGATGTAAAAGACAAATCTCTCTATATGACTACCGTCACCGCCGATAACGTGCTGGAAGGCAAATTAATCGGCGACTGGCTGATTAAAGAAGTGAACGGCAAGCCGTGTAACGTCGTTGAGCTACAAGGAACCGTTGGCGCCAGCGTGGCGATCGATCGTAAGAAAGGGTTCGCTGAAGCCATCGCTAACGCGCCAAACATCAAAATTATCCGCTCTCAGTCCGGCGACTTCACCCGCAGTAAAGGGAAAGAAGTGATGGAGAGCTTTATTAAAGCGGAAAACAACGGCAAGAACATCTGCATGGTTTACGCCCACAACGATGACATGGCGATCGGCGCTATTCAGGCGATCAAAGAGGCGGGCCTGAAACCAGGCAAAGACATTCTGACGGGGTCAATCGACGGCGTACCGGATATCTACAAAGCGATGATTGATGGTGAAGCCAACGCCAGCGTCGAGCTGACGCCGAATATGGCTGGCCCGGCATTTGACGCGCTGGAGAAATTCAAAAAAGACGGCACGATGCCTGAGAAGCTGACCATTACCAAATCGATCCTCTATCTGCCGGATACCGCGAAAGAAGAGTTAGAGAAGAAGAAAAACATGGGCTACTGAGCCTTCATGAAACTGCCGGGGGCGCTGCGTTTGCCCGGCCTACATTAAGCTCTTTGTAGGCCGGATAAGGCGTTACGCCGCCATCCGGCATTTGTTGCCTGATGGCGCTGCGCTTATCAGGCCTACGAAACGCCGTGACCTCGTACCGGAGGAATGCCATGACCACCGACCAACACCAGGAAATCCTCCGTACAGAGGGCTTAAGTAAATTCTTTCCCGGCGTCAAAGCGCTGGATAACGTGGATTTCAGCCTGCGACGCGGCGAGATCATGGCATTGCTCGGCGAAAACGGGGCGGGGAAATCGACGCTGATCAAAGCATTGACCGGTGTATATCATGCCGATCGCGGCACGATCTGGCTCGAAGGCCAGCCTGTCTCCCCCAAAAATACCGCCCATGCCCAGCAACTGGGAATCGGCACCGTGTACCAGGAAGTGAACCTGCTGCCCAATATGTCGGTAGCGGATAACTTGTTTATTGGCCGCGAACCGCGGCGCTTTGGCCTGTTGCAGCGCAAACAGATGGAAAAGCGCGCGACGGAACTGATGGCGTCGTACGGTTTTTCCCTTGATGTGCGCGAGCCGCTGAACCGCTTTTCCGTGGCAATGCAGCAGATCGTCGCCATTTGTCGGGCGATCGATCTCTCTGCGAAGGTACTGATCCTCGATGAACCTACCGCCAGCCTCGATACCCAGGAAGTTGAAATGCTGTTCGGCCTGATGCGGCATCTGCGCGATCGCGGCGTCAGTTTGATCTTCGTCACCCACTTCCTCGATCAGGTTTATCAGGTCAGCGATCGCATCACCGTCCTGCGTAACGGCGGCTTTGTGGGCTGCCGTGAAACCCATGCGCTGCCGCAGATCGAACTGGTCAAAATGATGCTGGGCCGCGAACTGGATACCCACGCGTTACAGCGTGCGGGCCGCACGTTGCTGAGCGATAAACCGGTGGCGGCGTTTAGTGATTTTGGTAAGAAAGGCACTATCGCCCCGTTCGATCTGCAGGTGCGTCCCGGTGAGATCGTCGGTCTTGCCGGGCTGCTGGGATCCGGGCGAACGGAAACGGCGGAGGTGATCTTCGGCATCAAACCCGCCGACAGCGGCAGCGCACTGATCAAAGGTAAACCGCAGACCTTGCGATCGCCGCATCAGGCTTCGTGCCTGGGGATCGGTTTTTGCCCGGAGGATCGGAAAACGGATGGCATTATTGCCGCCGCCTCGGTGCGGGAAAATATCATTCTGGCGTTGCAGGCGCAGCGCGGTTGGTTGCGCCCCATTCCCCGCAAAGAACAAAACGAGATTGCCGAGCGCTTTATTCGCCAGCTTGGTATTCGCACCCCTAACGCCGAACAGCCGATCGAATTTCTCTCCGGCGGCAATCAGCAAAAAGTCTTGCTGTCACGCTGGTTACTGACCAAACCGCAGTTTCTGATCCTCGATGAACCCACGCGCGGGATCGATGTCGGCGCGCATGCCGAGATCATCCGCCTGATCGAAACGCTGTGCGCCGATGGTTTGGCCCTGCTGGTTATCTCATCGGAACTGGAAGAACTGGTGGGTTATGCCGATCGGGTCATTATTATGCGCGATCGCAAACAGGTGGCCGAGATCCCACTGGCTGAATTGTCCGTCCCGGCGATCATGAACGCCATTGCGGCCTAAGGAGACTATGGTGATGCCTCAATCTCTCCCTCAATCCAATCCGCCTGAACGACGGTTTCATTGGCCCAAGGGAATGCCACAGCTGGTGGCGCTACTGCTGGTGCTGCTGGTGGACAGTCTGGTCGCGCCGCACTTCTATCAGGTGATTTTGCAGGATGGTCGGCTGTTCGGTAGCCCGATTGATATTCTCAACCGCGCCGCACCCGTGGCGCTGTTGGCGATTGGTATGACGCTGGTGATTGCCACTGGCGGCATTGATCTTTCCGTTGGCGCTGTGATGGCCATTGCCGGGGCGACGACCGCGGCGATGACGGTGGCCGGGCACAGCCTGCCGGTGGTGCTGCTTGCCGCCTTAGGCTCCGGCATTCTGGCGGGATTGTGGAACGGAGTTCTGGTGGCCATCCTCAAGATCCAACCGTTCGTCGCCACGCTGATCCTGATGGTTGCCGGGCGCGGCATCGCGCAGTTGATCACCTCCGGGCAGATCGTCACCTTCAACTCGCCTGAGCTTTCCTGGCTTGGCAGCGGCTCACTGTTACTGTTCCCCACGCCGGTGATTATTGCGCTACTGACGCTGGTGGTGTTCTGGCTGCTGACGCGGAAAACGGCGCTGGGCATGTTTATTGAAGCGGTGGGTATCAACATTCGCGCGGCGAAAAACGCCGGGGTCAACACCCGCATTATTGTGATGCTTACCTATGTCTTGAGCGGCCTGTGTGCCGCTATCGCCGGGATCATTGTTACCGCGGATATTCGCGGCGCGGATGCGAATAACGCCGGATTATGGCTGGAGCTGGACGCTATTCTGGCGGTGGTCATTGGCGGCGGTTCGCTGATGGGCGGGCGCTTTAACCTGCTGCTGTCGGTGATAGGCGCGTTAATTATTCAGGGGATGAACACCGGGATTTTACTGTCGGGCTTCCAGCCGGAACTGAATCAGGTGGTCAAAGCCGTCGTGGTGTTGTGTGTGCTGGTTGTGCAGTCACAACGCTTTATCAGCCTGATAAAAGGAGTGCGTGGTCATGATAAAACGTAATTTACCGCTGATGATCACCCTCGGCGTGTTTGTGCTGGGCTACCTCTACTGCTTGACGCAATTTCCGGCTTTTGCTTCCACCCGGGTGATTTGCAATATCCTGACCGATAACGCTTTTTTAGGGATTATCGCCGTCGGCATGACCTTCGTGATTCTCTCTGGTGGGATCGACCTTTCCGTTGGCTCGGTGATTGCCTTTACCGGCGTATTTCTGGCAAAGGCGATTGGCTACTGGGGGATTTCTCCGTTACTGGCCTTCCCCCTGATTCTGCTGATGGGCTGTGCGTTTGGCGCGTTTATGGGATTACTGATTGATGCGCTGAAGATCCCGGCGTTTATCATTACCCTGGCGGGAATGTTCTTTTTGCGCGGCGTTAGCTATCTGGTTTCTGAAGAGTCGATCCCGATTAACCATCCGGTTTATGACACGCTCTCCAGTCTGGCATGGAAAATTCCCGGCGGCGGTCGTCTGAGTGCGATGGGTTTGCTGATGCTGGCGGTGGTGGTGATTGGCATCTTCCTGGCGCACCGTACACGGTTTGGCAATCAGGTATATGCGATTGGCGGCAACGCCACCTCTGCTAACCTGATGGGGATCTCCACCCGCAGCACCACCATCCGTATTTATATGTTATCTACCGGCCTGGCCACGCTTGCCGGCATTGTTTTTTCAATTTACACCCAGGCCGGTTATGCGCTGGCGGGCGTCGGTGTCGAGCTGGATGCGATTGCCTCAGTCGTGATTGGCGGTACGCTGTTGAGCGGCGGAGTGGGTACGGTTTTAGGCACCTTGTTTGGCGTGGCTATTCAGGGCCTGATCCAGACCTACATTAATTTTGACGGCACATTAAGTTCCTGGTGGACCAAGATCGCGATTGGTATTTTATTGTTTATTTTTATTGCCTTACAACGCGGTCTCACGGTGCTTTGGGAAAATCGTCTAAGCTCGCCGGTCAGCCGCGTAAGCACGGTGGCGACACCAAAGTAACGTCCTGATTTTTCAAGAGACATTTAAATACCTAAACTTTTTCCGGTTGTAGTCGATAGGTTCTGTACAGGTTTGTTTTCACCCTACAACCGGAAATATAACAATGCCAAAATCCCTTTCAATTCGATCAAGTTTGTTGGTGTTATTGTCTCTGCTGGCGTTTCTGCTGTTGCTGACTGGCGGGATGGGGCTATACGCCTCTACCCGCATTATTACTTCATTGATTTATCACGGTATTATGAGTGCATCAATGCTGGCGGCCATCGCCTTGCTGGCGGTTATTTGGTTTATGCTGCGAAATAAGTTTCTCAAACCGCTGGATAACATTGTTGAACAGTTGGAACGTCTGGCGACAGGCGATTTGTCGCCAGTTAGCGCGCCGTCGGCCAGCGCTGAATTCAACCGTCTCAATGCGGCAATGGATGAAATGCGCCATGCGCTGGGCGACTCGGTGCAACGCGTGCGTGACGCCAGCTCGCAAATTGATATCGGTAGCCGTGAACTAACGGCCGGAAACCAGCATCTGGCGCAGCGTACTGAATCGACAGCCACGTCGCTGGAACAGACCGCTGCCAGCATGGAAGAGTTAACGGCGACCGTGAAACAGAATGCGGACAACGCCGAACAGGCGCACCAGTTGGCAAAATCGGTATCGGATACCGCCGATCGCGGCAGCGAGATGGTGTGCTATGTGATCGAGAAAATGCGCGATATTGCCGGCAGTTCCAGTCGTATTGCCGACATCCTTAGCGTGATAGACGGCATCGCATTCCAGACCAATATTCTGGCGCTCAATGCCTCCGTTGAAGCGGCGCGGGCCGGTGAGCAAGGACGGGGTTTTGCGGTTGTCGCAGGTGAAGTACGTAATCTGGCCAGCCGCAGCGCCGAAGCGGCAAAAGAGATCCGCGCGTTAATCAGCGATTCGCACACTCACGTCGGTGAAGGTAGCGAGCTGGCGCAACAGGCGGGCGAAACCATGGATGAGATTGCCACTGAGGTGATGCGCATGACTAAGCTGATGCGTGAAATCGCCAGCGCGTCCCAGGAGCAGAGTCGCGGCATAGAGCAGGTGAATATCGCGGTGATTCAGATGGATGAAACGGCGCAGCAAAATGCGGCGCTGGTACAGCAGTCTTCTGCGGCTACCCGCTCGTTGGAAGAGCAGTCACATGCGCTGCTGGAGGCGATGGCGGCGTTTAAGCTACAGACAACGTAACCGAACGTAGGCCTGATAATGCGAAGTCGGTCACTGCATCATGCCGATTGCGACTTCGCTTATCCGGCCTACAACGTACAGTAGGCCGGGACAGGGTGTTTACGCGTCCGGGAACTCGCGGATAAAGCGTTCTACATCTTCAACCATATGGTCATTGCCCACGAAGAAGGAACGGCGCTGGTGCAGGCTTTCCGGAATGATATCCAGAATACGTTCTTTACCATCGCTGGCTTTGCCGCCCGCCTGCTCGGCCAGGAAGGCCATCGGGTTGCATTCGTACAGCAGACGCAGTTTCCCTTGCGGGTGGCTGGCGGTGCTTGGGTACAGGTAGATCCCGCCCTTCAGCAGATTACGATGGAAATCCGCAACCAGAGAGCCAATGTAGCGCGAGGTGTACGGGCGCTGGGTTGACTTATCTTCTTCCTGACAGAATTTAATGTACTTCTTCACGCCATTCGGGAATTTGATGTAGTTGCCTTCGTTAATGGAGTACGTGCTGCCTTTTACCGGGAAGCGCATACGTTCCTGGCTGAGGCAGAATACGCCCAGAGAAGGATCGTAGGTAAAGGCGTGTACGCCACAGCCGGTGGTATATACCAGCATGGTGGAAGAACCATAAACCACGTAGCCCGCAGCAACCTGCTTGTTGCCCGGCTGCAGGAAATCCTCTTCCGTGACCGGTGTGCCGACTGGGGTTACGCGGCGGTAAATAGAGAAAATCGTACCGACAGAGACGTTAACATCGATGTTGGATGAGCCATCCAGCGGATCCATTAGCACAACATATTTTGCGTGTTCGCAGCCTTCGAAGACGACGATTTCATCTTCTTCTTCCGAGGCAATGCCCGCCACAATGTCGCGCGCCTTCAGTGCAGCTTTCAGTTTTTCGTTCGCGAACAGATCGAGTTTCTGCTGAACCTCTCCCTGCACGTTCTCAGCACCGCTGGCACCCAGGATATCGACCAGACCGGCCTTGTTGATATCGCGGTGGATGATCTTGGCGCCCAGCTTTATTGCCGACAACAAAGCAGTGAGTTCACCGGTAGCATGAGAAAACTCGTGCTGCTTTTCGACAATAAATTCACCTAACGTTTTCATAACACTTTCCCTGCAATTTATGTGGAGTAAAGCGACCGCAACAATATTAACAAATATTTCCATTGTTGCGCTTAGGTGAATCGCGCCAGCAAACTACGGAATATCCTGAAATGCGTTTCTCACTTGCCGGACATGTGCGTAAAATGGCCCCCAGATTAAAAAAGGATAGTGACGTATGCGCATTCATATTTTGGGAATTTGTGGCACTTTCATGGGCGGTCTGGCGATGCTGGCGCGCTCGCTTGGTCATGAAGTAACCGGTTCGGACGCCAATGTGTATCCGCCGATGAGTACCTTACTTGAGAAGCAAGGCATTGATTTAATTCAGGGTTACGATGCCAGCCAGCTCGACCCGCAGCCGGACCTGGTGATCATCGGCAACGCCATGACCCGTGGTAATCCCTGTGTGGAAGCGGTGCTTGAGAAGAACATTCCATACATGTCCGGCCCGCAATGGCTACATGACTTTGTGCTGCGCGATCGCTGGGTACTGGCGGTTGCGGGTACGCACGGTAAAACCACCACTGCCGGAATGGCGACCTGGATCCTCGAAGCCTGCGGCTATAAGCCTGGCTTTGTGATCGGCGGCGTTCCGGGCAACTTTGAAGTTTCTGCGCGTCTGGGCGAAAGCGACTTCTTCGTGATTGAGGCGGATGAGTACGACTGCGCCTTCTTCGATAAGCGTTCTAAATTTGTGCATTACTGCCCGCGTACGCTGATTCTCAATAACCTTGAGTTCGATCACGCGGACATCTTTGACGATCTGAAAGCTATTCAGAAACAGTTCCATCACCTGGTACGTATCGTGCCGGGCCAGGGACGCATCATCTACCCGGAAAACGACATCAATCTGAAACAGACGATGGCGATGGGCTGCTGGAGCGAACAAGAGCTGGTGGGTGAACAGGGTCACTGGCAGGCGAAAAAGCTGACCACCGATGCATCCGTTTGGGAAGTGTGGCTGGACGGTGAAAAAGTGGGCGAGGTGAAGTGGGGCCTGGTCGGCGAACATAATATGCACAACGGTCTGATGGCGATTGCGGCTGCCCGTCATGTTGGCGTAGCGCCTGCCGACGCGGCGAATGCGCTGGGCTCGTTCATCAACGCCCGTCGTCGTCTTGAACTGCGCGGCGAAGCGAACGGCGTGACGGTGTATGACGATTTTGCTCACCACCCGACGGCGATTCTGGCAACGCTTGCCGCACTGCGCGGTAAAGTGGGCGGCACTGCGCGCATTATCGCGGTACTGGAACCTCGGTCGAACACCATGAAAATGGGGCTGAGCAAAGACGATCTGGCGCCGTCGTTAGGACGCGCGGATGAAGTGTTCCTGCTGCAACCACCGCATATTCCGTGGCAAGTGGCGGAAGTCGCTGAAGCCTGCGTACAGCCTGCGCACTGGAGCGGCGATGTGGATGCGCTGGCAGATATGGTGGTGAAAACCGCACAGCCTGGCGATCACATCCTGGTGATGAGCAACGGCGGGTTTGGCGGCATCCATCAAAAACTGCTGGATGGCCTGGCGAAGAAAGCTCAGGACTTAACCGCGTATTAAATTACTATGTAGCCAGCCAACTTTGTGGCTGGCAGTTTTATATTGGGCAACTTGCCATTGGAAGCGCGCTCCGCTCGCCGTGGGACGTTAAAGCCCTACTGAAAAAGATCATTTGCCGCTCAGTATTGAAAAAGAGTAGACGGATATCCTTAAGGTAATCAGTGTAATACACTAAGAGTGTTCCGCCAGTTGCCGTAAGCGGGACGAAAAGAGCCAGTTCGCAATAACAGATGAAGATTTCGTGATTTATAAACGACATCTTCTGCCTTTCAACGTTTGCGATGCCGCCTGGCTGCGGGCATCGTCCAGTCATAACAATGCTGATTCTGTTGCATTTATGCGTTCAGATTCAGATTGCTCAGAACCCAGCCCGCCTGCAAATTCTGTACTGAAGATAACCACAGCGCAATTTGAATGTTGTTAACTGTATGGTCAGTTCATTTGTGCTAATATCGTTATTTACGAAATTTTCGTTCTATTAGAGTATTATGCATGTCTAAACATCAAACTCAACTTTCCTTACTGCAGGATGATATCCGCAGTCGCTATGACAGCCTTAGCAAACGTCTTAAACAAGTTGCTCAGTATATTCTGGATAACAGTAATAGCGTTGCTTTTGACACGGTCGCTTCCATTGCGCAGCATGCGGATGTCCCCCCTTCGACGCTGATTCGTTTTGCTAATGCGTTTGGTTTTAGCGGATTTAATGAAATGAAACAGGTATTTCGCCAACACCTGATGGAGGAAACTGTAAGCTATACCGAGCGGGCGCGCCTGTTCAGACAGAAAAATGCGGATGAAGGGGAACCTACCCCGGAAAAGCCGGGTGAAATTCTGAAGCTATTTTCAATGGTGAATGCACAGGTATTACAACAACTACCGGTGCAGATTAAAAATGAGCAGTTGGATGCTGCGGTAAATCTGCTCGCGAAAGCCGAAAATATATATGTGATTGGATTACGTCGTTCGTTTAGCGTGGCCAGTTATTTAACTTACGCATTGCGCCATCTCGAGAGACGGGCATTTTTAATTGACGGTATTGGCGGAATGTTCTCTGAACAGCTGAGTATGGTCAGCCCTGATGATGTTGTTATTGCCATCAGCTACTCGCCTTACGCGCAGGAAGTGGTGGAATTGGTCGAGCTTGGCGCGAAACGGGGTGCGCACCATATTGCGATAACTGATAGTCAGGTCAGCCCGCTGGCAGCGTTCAGTGAAGTCTGTTTTGTGGTACGTGAAGCGCAGGTCGATGGTTTCCGGTCTCAGGTTGCGTCCATGTGTCTGGCGCAGACGTTAGCTGTTTCACTGGCGCTGGCGACGGAGTAAAAAAACAAGCCGATGATCGTATTTAGCGATCATCGGCATTGTGGTGAGACTTAATCAGAATAACGTTCGGCTTGAATTGGCGGCAGTTTTTTTCTGCGTTTTGCTAACACGACGCTCTCCATTTTCTCCAGCGAAATACCTTTTGTTTCCGGCAGGTAACGGCAGATAAAAAAGTAACTGAAGACGCAGCAGATAGCGAATATCCACATCGGAAATGCGCCGTGGAAATGAGAAAGTAAATACGGGTTTTCATTAATCATCGGGAAGCATTGTGAAACTATAAAGTTTGCCATCCACATAAATCCGACCGAAATACTCATTCCCTGTGACCTCATCCGGTTAGGGAATATTTCAGAAATAAGCACCCATGCGCCCACGCCCCAGGAAAGCGCGTAGAAAATCATAAAGAACAGCATACCAAATAGCGCGAAATAACCGGTTGCCTGGCTGTACAGCGCCCATGATGTGAGCAACAAGCCGATGATGCTGCCGATAGTGCCTTTCCGCATCAGTGACAAACGACCCATCTTATCCATAATCATTGCGCCAATAATGGAGCCGATAAGCTGAATTACGCCGATCCAGATTGTCTGGAACAGGGCTTCCTGGGCGCTACCGGTCACATCCTTAAGGACGATTGGTGCGTAATACATCATGACGTTAACCCCGGTCACTTGTTGCAGCATAGCGATCATGCAACCCAGAATCAGAATGAAACGCACGTTCCCGTCGCGGTAATTGAGTTTTTGATGTGCGTTTAGTTGGTCATTTTGCAGTGAGGTTTTTATATCGGCAAGAAGATGTCTGGCATGCTCTTCGTTGGATATTTTGGTCAGGATTTTTAGCGTCTCCTCCTCGCGACCAATCATCATCATCCAGCGGGGAGATTCCGGGATTAAAAAGACTAAAATACAGAACAAAATGCAGGGAATAATACCTGCAGCAAACATATAGCGCCAGCCAAGCTCAATAAGCCAGGTATCCGCTGCAATCGACGCTATTTTGTAGTTAACGTAGAAGATCAGAATCTGACCAAAAACGATAGCGAACTGCTGCATACTTAATGCTCTTCCGCGCATGTTTTTAGGTGAGACTTCAGACATATACATCGGTGATACTGTTGCCGCCAGACCGACTGCCAGGCCACCGATAATGCGATAAATCACAAAATGGGTGAACGTGTAGGAGAGGGAGGTACCCACTGCGGAAATCGTGAATAACAGTGCTGAAATCATCAATGATTTCTTGCGTCCAAAACGTTTGGATAAATATCCGGCGCTAAACGAGCCAATAACGCACCCCACCACAACGCAGGAAACTGCCCAGCCGGTCTCAGCAGGAGATAGATGAAAGTAGCTGGTAAGTGAACCAATCGCACCTGAAATAACAGCAGTATCGTAGCCAAATAATATTCCGCCCAGTGCGGCGATCGCGCAGATGCGTAATATGTAACCCGTATTATAACAACTATCTGATGTGGACATAGGTAGATTATCTCCAGAATAAACTTCATCTATCTGTTTGAATTCAGTGAGCAAATAGACAAATTCATCTTATGTCGGTCATCGCCGTAGCGCTGCCGACGATCTTATAGCTATTGAGAACTCTCGTTTCACAAACTATGTTTTAATTTCAAATCGATCAATAATGAAACTTATGTTTTGTTATGGTTATCACATTTCGAATTTCATAATCCTGGCATTTTTCATCGTTAAGATGCCGGATTTTGCGCAATGACTTTATTTATCTTTATGAAATTACTATGTTTTATTGGTGTGTTGACAGTGCCTCTGTTTAACTTGTCAGGGGCTGTACTTTTTGCTCTTTCCTGGAATATCTCTATTTCGTGATCCTTTGCATGGAATTTTTCTTCTAATAAATGCAAAAATAAAATGAAAAATTTCATTGGTGTGTTGTTTCCTCAACAGGCAAGGGAGGGGTTATGTCTCAGAGAAGTAAGTACAATTCGGCCTATGTGTACGCCCTGTGTTGTATTGCGGCGCTGGCTGGATTGATGTTTGGTTATTCAACGGCGGTGATTACCGGGGTGGTATTGCCTTTACAGCAGTATTACCAACTGACGCCAACCGAGACCGGATGGGCCGTTTCCAGTATCGTGATTGGTTGTATCATCGGCGCGCTGGTGGGGGGGAAAATTGCCGATAAACTGGGGCGTAAACCTGCGCTTCTGATCATTGCGATCATTTTTATCGCTTCTTCCTTAGGGGCGGCGATGAGCGAATCGTTTATGATCTTCTCTCTTTCCCGCATTGTGTGTGGTTTTGCTGTTGGGATGGCCGGAACGGCATCCACCATGTATATGTCTGAACTGGCGCCTGCTGAAATTCGCGGCAAAGCGCTGGGCATTTACAATATCTCCGTGGTGTCTGGCCAGGTTATCGTTTTTATAGTCAACTATCTGATAGCAAAAGGAATGCCTGCTGATGTGCTGGTTTCCCAAGGCTGGAAGACTATGCTTTTTGCACAAGTAGTGCCATCAATTGCGATGTTAGCGATTACGCTTTTCCTACCTGAATCACCGGCGTGGTGCGCCCGTAATAACCGCGGCGAAGCCCGTTCGATAAAGGTGCTTACTCGGGTCTATAGTGGATTAACGGCCACAGATGTGGCTGCTATTTTTGACGGCATGAAAGAAAGCGTACGCCCACAGGACAACGTTGCTGGGGGAGAACGCACCAGCCTGAAAAGCTCAGCGGTGCTCCGCTATATTCTGTTGGTTGGATGCTGTATCGCCGTTTTGCAACAGTTCACAGGCGTTAACGTAATGAACTATTACGCGCCGCTGGTGTTGCAGAACAGCAGTACCGAAGTGGTTATGTTCCAGACCATTTTTATCGCGGTATGTAATGTGGTGGGCAGTTTTATCGGCATGATTCTGTTCGACCGCTATGGTCGTATTCCGATTATGAAAATTGGTACCATCGGCTCAATTGTCGGGCTGTTGATCGCGTCATACGGTTTGTACACCCATGATACAGGTTACATTACCATCTTTGGCATCCTGTTTTTTATGCTGCTGTTTGCCGTCAGCTGGAGCGTTGGCGCATGGGTACTGATTTCTGAGGTTTTCCCTGAAAAGATTAAAGGTTTTGGGATGGGGTTGGCGGTGAGCCTGATGTGGATAGCCAACTTCCTCATCTCACTGTTGTTCCCGGTCATAAATGATAACGCCTGGCTGCAGGAGACCTTCGGTGGCGCTTTCTCGATGTGGATCTTTGTCGTCTTTAATTTGGTCTGCTATGTCTTTATTTCTCGCTATGTACCGGAAACAAAAGGGGTACCGCTAACGGAAATTGAACGGCTGGCCGAGAACAAGCTGCGTGAGATTCAGGGGAAACGTCGCGATGTAATAGCCTGATACACCTCTGATATTAGCGGAGAATATCCGGAGATATTCTCCGCTGGTTACACAACCTTAAATCCCTCCAGCGAGTGCCCACAGGATATACCCTGTTGAAACCTCCACTGTATTGATCACCTCTACGTAAATACTTGCTCCATAATAATATCGGCAAACAGGGTAAGTCCCCTTCGGCCTCATTATTATTTAACAGAAAGTCACGGCGCATTCCTTGTGGGAGCCGTGTCGTAATAAGCTATATACAAAACAGGGAAATAATTTGAGGGAAGGCGGAGATCGATCTTATAAGCTCGTGCTGCGCAGAGTTGAATAAAAAAGCCAGCCGCAGAGGACGGCTGGCAAAATACTACTCAACGAAGTGTTATCGAGGGTAGTCTGGTGAGTTAATCCACGCGTGGTTCTCTTCCCAGGTGAAACGCCATTTTCGTAACGGTCCGGCCATCACGTTCAGATAGTAGTTATCGTAACCCGCGATGGTGGCAACCGGGTGGTAGCCCTTAGGTACTTTCACTACATCCCGGTTATAGACCGCCATACATTCATCCAGGCTGCGATCGTCGGTGTAGACGCGCTGTAAGCAGAATCCCTGAGGTGGATTGAAACGGTGATAGTACGTCTCTTCCAGATAGGTCTCTTGACCTTCAACTGCTGTATCGTGCTTGTGCGCGGGCCAGGAGCTGGTATCACCTTCATTGGTGTACACTTCAACGACTAGCAGGCTGTCGGCGAGCTGGCTATCAGGAAGGATGTTATGCACCAGGCGCTGATTGCGCCCTTTTCCCCGATGCTCTACTCCGACCTCTTGTGGCAAGATCAGACGTACCGGAAGATCTCCGAATCCCGGCGCGCTGCACACGGCCAGCTCAAGGTCGGTTTCGGCTGTCACTTTCGCCTCCGTATGATGCGGGAGGTAAACTGAATAAGCAGGAATGCGCTCAAATGGACTCATGCGCTGGCCAATCCGATAGAAAAAACTGTCGGCGGCCTTAACGCTGGCCAGCCCGGCAACCAGCACCAGGCAGCGTTCGCGCTCATCGGACGGCAGGGTTATCGACTCTCCAGCCTTCAACTGCCAGGCATCAAAACCGACATACTCCCAGCCTGCATTTTGAGGGGAAATGTGTTGGATATTCCCCGACTCAGACGTACAGGTACTCAGCAAGTTGGCCATAATCTTCTCCTTCCTGAAAGCGTATTAACCGAGAGTCGGCATACTGAACTCCGATACGATCTGCTGTCCGTTCGGCCAGCGCGCGGTAACGGTTTTCATCCGGGTATAGAAGCGCACGCCATCCGGCCCATGGACGTTCAAAGCACCAAACACCGAACGCTTCCAGCCGCCAAAAGAGTGAAATGCCATCGGCACCGGAACTGGAATATTAATACCGACCATCCCGGCTTCAACCGACTGGGCGAATTCTCGCGCATAGTGACCGTTGGTGGTGAAAATCACGCTGCCGTTGCCGAATTCATGGGAGTTTACCGTGCTAATAGCGGCGGCATAATCCGGGACGCGCACAATTCCGAGAACCGGGCCAAAAATTTCTTCGCGCCAGATGGTCATCTCAGGCGTGACGTTATCAAACAGCGTGCCGCCGACATAAAAGCCTTCAGGATATCCCGCCACGCTATAGTTGCGGCCATCCATGACCAAAGTGGCTCCCTCGTTAACCCCTTTGTCGATGTAACCCAACACTTTCTGTTGATGAGCACGTGAAACAACCGGGCCCATTTCATTTTCATCTTTGCCGCGCAGCTCTCCCGGGCCGATACGTAGTGCCGCAATCAGCGGTTTCAGGCGTTCGATCAGACGGTCCGCCGTTTCATCGCCCACCGCGACCACTACCGGCAGCGCCATACAGCGTTCGCCCGCGGAGCCAAATGCTCCGCCCATAATGGCGTTGACGGTGGCGTCCAGGTCTGCATCCGGCATGACTATTGCGTGATTTTTGGCGGCCCCGAAGGCCTGTACGCGTTTGCCATGGGCGCTGGCAGTGGTATAGATATGTTCCGCGACAGCGGAGGAACCGACAAAGCTGACTGCCTGTACGCGAGGGTCGCTGGTCAACAGGCTAGCCGCTTCATTGCCACAGTGAACAACGTTAAACACGCCGTCCGGCAGGCCAGCCTCCTGCAGAAGCTGCGCCATACGTAACGATGCGGACGGCACCAGCGCGGGCGGCTTCAGGACGAAGGTATTGCCGCAAGCCAGAGCAACCGGGAACATCCACATAGGCACCATTGCCGGGAAGTTAAACGGTGTGATGCCTGCCACAACCCCAAGCGGCTGCATTAATGAAAAGCTGTCAACGCCCGAGCCGACGTTAAAGGAGTACTCTCCTTTGCTGAGGTGCGGGATCCCGCAGGCAAATTCGACAACCTCTATGCCGCGCGTCAGCTCGCCAAGCGCATCTGACCAGACCTTGCCATGCTCGCTGACGATCAGCGCCGCCAGTTCGTCCCGATGTTTTTCCAGTAATACTTTGAATTCAAAAAGGATACGCGCCCGGCGTAGCGGAGTCATTTTACTCCATGCTGGAAAAGCCTCATGTGCGCTTTGAATTGCTGCCAGCATCTCTTCTCGGGTGCTCTGGGTGACCTGACGAATTACTTTACCGGTGGCCGGATTAGTCACCGGTAGCGTCTCGCCGCTGCTGCTCAGTGTCGTTTTACCATGAATAAAATTGCCGATTGTTTCCATCTCTTTTTTATCCTCTTAAACCGATGTTGACGACGTTCTGACTGAGCGGTACAGGCTTCAGCCTAAAACGCATACCGTATTCAATGTAAATTTTAGGATTAAAAATTTCAAATTTATTTTTATGAAATTTTTTTTTGAAAAAATCATGGTCGATTTTTATCTGGAATTATGTGCAACAAAAAACATGATTTGTGGTTAATTTATTGATATTTATTGTTTTTAATGAGTTTTTCATCAAGGGTGGTCTGCTTTGTTGGGGGATGGTTTGGAAAAAATTATGATCTGTATAGCATTTTTGTTTCATTTGGTGTGGTATAAAAATTCAAATTTCAGGGGTGTTGCGGCACCCCAGTTTCGGATGTTGGAGGGTAAATCATGCGCTTGTGCTTCTGTCCTTCAGAACGAGAGAATAAGGCTCAGCCCCAGTTGGCGTATGTTAGTCAGGTCAGTGAGAGCAATGGTCCGTTTGTCCGGTTCATGCATATGCACCCACAGACCGTTGAACTGATACTTATCACTGAAGGAGATGGGGAGTATTTCATTGGCGATCGCATCTACCCGGTTCGTAAAGGCGACCTGGTAATTTATAACAGCCAGGTGGTACATGATGAGTATCTGGAAAGCGGGAGGCCAATTGGCACTATTTGCTGTGGAATTAACAATATTTCGTGTCCGGGTCTACGTGAGAATGCGCTAATACCGGATGATATTGTGCCGGTTATTCCACTGTATCATCATTATGCAACGGTGGAGAAACTGATGAGCTCCGTGTTTACCGTTATTAACCAGCATGCGGTAGAAGGCCCAACAATGGCGCAGTTATTGACCCGGGTAGTACTCAAATACATTGAGGGAAATGTATTATTGCGAACAGGTAACGATGCCATACAGCGCCATGAAAATTTACTTGATTCAATAAAAACCTATATTGATCGCAATTTCTATGAGCCAATTCGGCTGGATACGCTGGCGACGAAATTTAATGTCAGCCCTTATTATGTGTCCCATGAATTTAAACGCCGCTATGGTTATTCACCGATGGATTACCTGATAAAACGTAGGCTGGGAGAGGCACAATCGTTACTAACCACGGATGAAGGTGGGCGCGAAAAGATCACCTCTATTGCCTATCGTGTTGGCTTTAGCAACCTTAGTCATTTTCAGAATTACTTTAAGAATAAAGTGGGGAAAACACCTGGTCAATATCGCAAGGATTATCGCAAGGCTAATTATTTATTGTTTGAATATTAATGTTTGTTAAAATCTAATTGTAATAGGAATGGTCGCAATACTGCGGCCATTTTTATTTGTTGGTATGTCTTATGCGTTTATCTATAGTGCGAAAAGACTGGCAATATCATTAAAGAGTGATGATTTTTTTGTGATATCTGACGCATTTATCTCTCTTCTTCGACCAGGATAGATAAAGTTTTTCAGGCTACAAAAAGTAATATGTTGTCCATCAAAGGTTAACTTGCATCGCGGTATGCAGTAAAAGCGTTTCATTAAGTGGGAGCCAGCAACATGTACAATGTAAAAAAGAGCATTAAGTTGGGGATTGCGCCTATTGGTTGGCGCAATGATGATATTCCTGAAATTGGTAAAGAAAATACATATAAACAAATACTTAGTGATGCCGCGCTTACCGGTTTTTCCGGGACGGAAGTTGGCGGTTGTTATCCGCAGGATCCTGCTGAGTTAAATAAAGAGTTAATGCTTCGCGGGCTGGAAATACCAGGCCAGTGGTTTTCTTCCTTTATTATTCGCGATGGTATTGAATCAGCGATGAATGCTTTTGAACAGCATTGTGCTTATTTGCAGGCAATACATGCATATGTCGCTGTTGTTTCAGAACAAACTTATAGTATTCAAGGTGTTATCGATAAATGCGTATATACGGAGAAGCCTGGCTTCAGCGACAACGAATGGCAGCTTTTATGCGAAGGACTTAATGCGCTTGGGAAAATTGCCAACAAGCATGGGCTGAAGCTCGCTTTCCATCATCATATGGGCACCGGTGTGCAGACTCTGCTGGAAGTGGATCGACTAATGGAAAATACCGATCCGCAATTTGTACATCTGCTGTTTGATACCGGGCATATGTATGTTTCAGATGGCGATGTCATGCCGTTACTGCATAAACATTTTGATCGTATTAAACACGTTCACTTTAAAGATGTGCGTAATGAAAAACTCAAAGCGTGTCGCCTCGCGAAGAAATCATTCCTCAATTCTTTCCTGGATGGAGTGTTTACCGTTCCCGGCGATGGAAATATTGATTTTAAATCCGTATTAGCTTATCTGGTCGAGCATCAATATTCTGGCTGGATTGTTGTTGAAGCCGAGCAGGATCCTAAGAAATATAACCCATTGGAATATGCGCAAAAAGGTAAAAAGCATATTGATGAGCTACTGAAAAATTATCTTTGATTGAAAAGGAAACAGAAAATGACTTTAAAAGCAGGTATTGTGGGTATCGGCATGATCGGCTCCGATCACTTAAGACGTCTGGCCAACACCGTGTCAGGTGTTGAGGTTGTTGCTGTATGTGATATCGTCGCGGGCAGGGCGCAGGCGGCGCTGGATAAGTATGCGATTGAAGCCAAAGACTATAATGACTATCACGATCTGATTAATGATAAAGACGTTGAAGTGGTCATCATTACCGCATCAAATGAGGCGCACGCCGATGTGGCAGTTGCCGCGCTAAATGCTAACAAATATGTTTTCTGCGAAAAACCGTTAGCGGTGACGGCTGCGGATTGTCAGCGTGTGATTGAAGCAGAGCAGAAAAATGGTAAGCGTATGGTGCAGATTGGTTTTATGCGCCGCTACGACAAAGGTTACGTTCAACTGAAAAATATTATCGACAGCGGCGAAATCGGTCAGCCATTAATGGTTCATGGACGTCATTACAATGCCAGCACGGTGCCAGAATACAAAACGCCACAGGCTATCTATGAAACATTGATTCATGAAATTGACGTTATGCACTGGCTGCTTAACGAAGATTATAAAACCGTTAAAGTTTACTTCCCGCGTCAGTCCAGCCTGGTGACCACTCTGCGTGATCCGCAACTGGTAGTAATGGAAACTACCTCCGGCATCAATATTGTGGTTGAAGTGTTTGTGAACTGCCAGTACGGCTACGACATTCACTGCGATGTTACCGGCGAGAAAGGAATGGCGGAGCTGCCAACCGTCGCCAGCGCCGCGGTACGGAAAGCGGCGAAGTATAGCACTGACATTCTGGTTGACTGGAAACAGCGCTTTATTGATGCCTACGACGTTGAGTTCCAGGATTTCTTCGATCGCCTGAACGCAGGATTGCCGCCGGCAGGCCCAACGTCATGGGATGGTTATCTGGCTGCGGTTACCGCTGATGCCTGCGTGAAGTCTCAGGAAACAGGGAATACCGAGATTGTTGAATTACCCTCAAAACCTGATTTCTACAAATAAACCTTCCGCGTATTAAGACCTCCTGCCGGATAGCGATGCATAAGCGTCTTATCCGGCATATCACAATTTATTATCTTCTTTTATCCGGAACTCCCCTATGAAAGGCAGACTCATCTCTTCCGATCCGTATCGTCAGCAATTCCTTGTTGAGCGCGCGGTCTCTTTTTCGCATCGTCAGCGTGATTGTAGTGGATTAATCAGCGTCTTACCGCGCCACACGTTACAGCAGATTGACGGATTCGGCGGCAGCTTTACCGAAGGTGCGGGCGTGGTATTCAACAGCATGAGCGAAAAGACGAAGGCGCAATTTCTTTCCCTTTATTTTTCTGCTCAGGAACATAATTACACTCTGGCACGGATGCCAATTCAGAGCTGTGATTTTTCCTTGGGCAATTACGCGTATGTCGATTCCAGTGCTGACCTGCGGCAGGGACGACTCTCCTTTTCCCGCGATGAAGCGCATTTAATGCCGCTGATTTCTGGGGCGTTGCGGTTCAATCCACAAATGAAGCTGATGGCTTCGCCGTGGAGCCCGCCGGCGTTTATGAAAACTAATAACGATATGAACGGCGGCGGCAAGCTGCGGCGCGAATGCTACGCCGACTGGGCCGATATCATTATCAACTACTTGCTGGAATACCGCCGCCACGGCATTAATGTGCAGGCGCTCTCCGTGCAGAATGAGCCAGTGGCGGTAAAAACCTGGGACTCCTGCCTGTATAGCGTAGAAGAGGAGACAGCCTTTGCCGTGCAGTATCTGCGCCCGCGCCTTGCCCAGCAGGGTATGGATGAGATGGAGATCTATATCTGGGATCACGATAAAGATGGCCTGGTGGACTGGGCTGAACGCGCCTTTGCTGACGAAAATAATTATAAGGGAATTAACGGGCTGGCATTCCACTGGTATACCGGCGACCATTTTTCGCAAATACAGTATCTGGCCCAGTGCCTGCCGGATAAAAAACTACTGTTTTCCGAAGGCTGTGTGCCAATGGAGAGCGATGATGGTAGCCAGATTTGCCATTGGCATACCTATCTACATGATATGATTGGTAATTTCAAATCTGGTTGTAGTGGGTTTATCGACTGGAATCTACTGCTGAACAGTGAGGGCGGACCGAATCACCAGGGTAATCTGTGTGAAGCGCCCATTCAATACGATGCGCAAAACGATGTGTTGCTGCGTAATCACTCCTGGTATGGTATTGGCCACTTCTGCCGCTATGTGCGTCCGGGGGCGAAGGTCATGCTTTCTTCAAGTTACGATAATTTTCTGGAAGAGGTGGGATTTGTGAATCCCGACGGCGAGCGTGTGCTGGTGGTGTATAACCGTGATGTGCAGGAAAGGTGTTGCCGGGTGCTGGATGGCGATAAAGAGATTGCATTAACGCTGCCGCCGTCAGGCGCCAGTACATTGCTATGGCGGCAGGAGTCGATCTGAATGATGAAGCTGGGATTTAATGAAGCGACCTGTATGCGCAACTCCACGCTGGCACAGGATGTCGTATTGGCGGAACGTTTTGGCTATGATTACATCGAAATCCGTCTGGATATGTTGCAGGAGTGGTTGCAGGAACATACGTTAGGTGAGCTGGCAGACATTTTTGCCGCCGGTCACCTTAAGCCCTGGGGCTACAATTCGCTGGAAGATATTACGTTTTGTGATGGCGAAAGCTGGGCGGAAAAACGGCGGCAGTTGGCTTTCGCCTGTCATGCTGGCTCGGTGGTGGGTGGTGATTGTCTGGTCGTGGTGCCCACCATTCGTCAGGGGGGGAATTTTCCGCCAGGGGAAACGGTGAAAGATTCAGTGAAGCGTCTGCGCGAGATGGCGGCAGTGGCGGAAGAAAGTCAGATGCGGCTGGCCTTTGAGCCGATAGGTTCCGCAGGATGCTGTGTGCGCAGTCTTGCCATGGCGATGGAGATAGTAGATGCGGTCGATCGCAGTAACGTCGGGCTGGTCGTCGATGCCTTTAATCTTTACCTGCACGATCAATGGCGGGATCTGACCACGCTTCGCCAGATCCCTGTGGAAAAGATCTTCGTTTACCACATTGATGACGCCGATAATCTGCCGCCGGCAACACTGGATCATTGCCATCGTCTGTTTCCTGGCAACGGAGGGATCCCACTGCATGAGATCACGCGTGAGCTAGTGCAAAAGGGCTATGAGGGGATCTGTTCGCTGGAACTGTTTAACCCAGGCTACTGGCAGATGGCGGCCAGCGAAGTCTTTGCGATAGGGGCGGAAAAGACTCGCCCCTTCTTAACGGCTTAATGTTGCCGCAGCAGGAGATGGACAACCGCCGCGCCCAGCAGCGCAAAGGCCGCGGCCAGAAGAAAGACCTGCTGATAGCCGATGAACGGCGTCAGCAGACCTGCTATTGGTCCGGTAAATCCGTAGGCCAGATCCTGAAATGCTGACCAGACGCCGAGGGCTGTACCACGAATCTCCGGTGGCACTCTGCGCACAACCTCTACGCCCAGCGACGGGAACATCAGCGAACAGCCGCAGCCGGTAATTGCCGCTCCAATCAGTGCAGCGCCTGCTGACGGAGCTGCCCACATGACTGCCAGTCCGGTCCCCTCTACCAATAGTGAAAAGGTTGCGACCGTGGCACCGCCGTAACGGTCGGGAAATTTGCCGCAGAAAAAGCGGATAGCGATAAACGCAATGCCAAACAGCGTCATCGCAAAACCGGTGTTATCCCAGTGACGCTCGTTGAACCAGAGTGCGGTAAACACGCTGAGGGTGGCAAAACCAATGCCCTGGAGCACAAGCCCTGTTCCTGGTCGCCACACCAGGCCAATTACCCGTAACACAGGAACGCGGGGACGGGCTGTTGGGATATTCCCCGGAATGCCATAGATGACTCCGCTGGCGATGATCGGCAACAGCACAACAAGGACTGCCGGAAGCGCCAGACCACTCCTGGCGTAAAGCGACAGCCCCAGCGGTGCACCGATAGCCAGCGCACCGTAGGTCGCCATGCCGTTCCATGAAATAACCTGACCCGCGTGAGTCGAGCCCGCCAGCCACATCCCCCAGGTTAAATTACCGGTCAAAATGAAACTTTCACCGACGCCCAGCAATACACGACCAACAATCAGTATGGCCCATGCGAGTAGCGGAACCGGGTGAGCGATCAGACTGACCAGCATCAGCAGACCCGATGCGGCGCAGTAGAACAGACCGGTGATAACCGTCCGACGTCCGCCTGACGTGTCGGCTTTTCGACCCGCGGCGCCCCGGGTAAGCAAGGTGGCGATAAACTGGCTACCTACCGCGATACCGATCAACAGATCGCTCAGATGTAACTCCTGCTGAACGTACAGCGGCAGCATAACCAGCGGGATGCCAATAGTCAGATAGTTGAGGAACATCGCGGCGCTGATGCGAAACAGCGCGGTTGATGTGGAATGTTGAGTGAGAGCTGGCATGGGATCGTCCTTGAACACGCCCCGCGCTTGATGTAGAAACGGGGCGTGATGGGGCAGGAATTAACGTGCCGGGCGGTATTCGCGCCAGTAGTCGATAAGCGTGCGGTATTTTTGTTTCACCGTTGCGATGAGTTGTTCATCGTTAAGCTGGCCGCCTAACCACTGACGTGACGGTTCAGCAAAGATGGTCCGGCCGACGGCGAAACCTTTCACCCAAGGCATATCCGCCGCTGCGGCGAATCCTGACTTCAGCTCGCTTTCCGGTGCGTCCAGACCAAGTATCAATATACCGCGACATTCGGGGTCATAATGCTCAATGTGCTGGCTGATTTCTCGCCAACGAGCGGGGCTTAACGGCGGCAGTTTCCACCAGTCCGGCTGGATCCCTAGTTGATAAAAACGTTCCACAATCTGAGGATAGTATTGCTCATTCTGGTCTGCTGCATCGCGCGGCAAGATGACTTCCAGCAGCAGATCGTGACCAGACTGGCAGCAGGCGCGGTAAACCTCGTCAATGAGCGCTTCTTGCGCAAGACGTACCGACTCTGCGTCCTGTGGATGATAGAAAACCAGGCATTTCACGACGTGCTCTTGCGGCCAACTGACAAGCTGAGAGCCAATATCGCCATGTTCCAGCTTCAGCGGATACGAACCGGGCATCTCAACCGGTCGGCCAATCCACCATCCCTGGCCGGTCACGTCGTTAAGCGCCTGCTGACCAAAGGTGGTATCGGCAAGAATGCCGCTATTATTCTGTAAACCTGCCTCAAGCGCCGCCTGCCGCGCCCCTTCCAGCAGTAGCATCTTCAGGGCGGGCAGCGCAGATTCACTTGCGCCGACTTCATTTGCGATATCCACCAGTTGCTTGCGATGGTCAAAGGCGAATACGCACAGCTCCGGCCAGTGCTGTTTACGGGTTGTAACCCGATGAAGATGATTCAGTCGCTGGTCTTTGTCTGGCCGGGCGATGGATTGTTCACGCGCGAGGTAGTCGTCCAGCTCTTTTTTGGTTGGCATGGCTGGGGCACAACCGTGGCGCGATACTACTAACGCGCCGCAGGCGTTTGCATAGCGGCAAGCCTGCTCCCAGCTTTCATCGTTCAGGTATCCCCGCAGCAAACCTGACATAAATGCATCGCCTGCGCCCAGCACGTTCAGAACGTCTACGCGTACGCCGCTATGTATCTTCACCTGCGACCAGTCATCGGCGATGTTGCCTTCAAATACTGAGCAGCCCAGCGCGCCGCGTTTGCACACAAGTACCGCCGGGGTCAACTGCCGGACGCGCCGTAGGGCGGTCAGCGTGTCGGTACTGCCACCGGCGATATGGAATTCTTCTTCGGTCCCAACGATCAGATCGAAATGGCGCAATACCTGCTGGAGCTGTTCGGTAACCTGTGGTGAGGCAATGAAACGCGTTTCACCGTCTCCTAGCGACGTCAGGCCCCACAGCACGGGACGATAGTCGATATCCAACGCCCGCCGCAGGCCGTGTTTTTGCGCATACTCCAGAGCTTTAAGAACGGCGGCGCGCGTATTGGGGTGGGAAAGATGGGTGCCGGTGACGGCTAATGCGCGTGAAGAGGCGATGTAATCTTCGCGGATATCCTCGGGTGTTAGCGCCATGTCCGCGCAGTTATCGCGGTAGAAGATCAGCGGAAAGGTGTCCTGATCTTTAATGCCGAGGATTACCAGCGCAGTCAGACGATCGCGATCCGATAGAAGGCACTGCGTATCCACACCAACGCGGTTTAATTCTTCACGAACGAAACGTCCCATATGTTCATCGCCGACGCGGGCCAGCATAGCGGAACGTAATCCCTGAATGGCCGTGCCGTAGGCAACATTGCCTGACGATCCTCCTAAATATTTAGCGAAAGTCGTCATATCCTCCAGCCGTGATCCGATTTGTTGACCATACAAATCAACGGCAACTCGCCCCAGACAGATAACGTCCAGCGGCTTTTGCTCACTACTGACTGCTTTATTCATTGACATATCCCCTAACAGAAGACGGCGTTATTTTTGCTCATACTAAGGTTTGATGATTTCATTTTCAATAAAAATGGAACTAACGTTTTTATTTTTTATTTGAACAAGATCACAGAAACGGCATTTTTGGGCGGCGTGTATGAATCAATTTTTATTGTGTTTTTTCTGCTAATTTATTGATTAGTATTGTCTTTGTTGCTTTTTGAACTCTATGGAAGATAAATTTCATTTTCATGCAAAATACGACTAAATGGCGAAATTTTTTAACCGTTTTTTGATCTCCTTCCCATAAATGAAATATAAATTCCATATAATCATGAAGACGGAAATTTTGATCCTATGATAAGTCTCTTTGTTTTTGGGGCTGAAGCGATGCATAAGTAGGCAACGACAGCCGAACGGTTGATAAAAGCAGGTGGGGTACATGAAAACAATCAGGTTGACCATGGCGCAGGCTTTGGTGCGCTTTCTTGATAATCAGTACATCGACGTAGACGGCAGCGAAATCAAATTTGTAAAAGGGATTTTCGCCATTTTTGGCCACGGGAACGTCGTCGGATTGGGACAAGCGCTGGAAGAGGACTGTGGCCAACTTAGCGTTCATCAAGGACGTAACGAACAGGGAATGGCGCATATCGCGACGGGATTTGCCCGCCAGATGCGTCGCCATCAAATTTATGCCTGCACCTCCTCAGTGGGGCCGGGGGCCGCCAATATGATCACCGCAGCGGCGACCGCGACGGCTAACCGTATTCCACTGCTTTTGCTGCCGGGCGATGTGTACGCATCGCGTCAACCCGACCCGGTTTTGCAACAGGTTGAACAAGAACACGATCTGACGCTGAGCACCAATGACGCTTTCCGTGCAGTTAGCCGCTACTGGGATCGCATTACGCGTCCGGAACAGCTAATGAGCGCCTGTATCAGCGCGATGCGGGTGTTAACCGATCCGGCGGATACGGGGGCCGTGACGCTTTGCCTGCCACAGGATGTGCAGGGCGAAGCTTGGGATTATCCGGATTATTTTTTCGCTCGCCGGGTCTATCGTCTTGAGCGTCACGCGCCGACGGAGCCGATGCTGAACGAGGCGGTTGCTCTGATTTGCCGCCACCAGCGGCCGCTGATCGTTTGCGGCGGGGGCGTGAAGTATTCGCAGGCTGAAGAGGCGCTGCTGAGATTTGCCGAACGCTGTCATCTGCCGATTGCTGAAACCCAGGCTGGTAAGGGAGCGCTCAGTTCTGCACATCCGCTGATCGTCGGTGGGATTGGCGAAACCGGTTCACTGGCGGCGAATTTGCTGGCGCAGGAGGCCGATCTGATTATCGGTGTGGGGACGCGTTATACCGATTTCACCACCTCCTCAAAGTGGATCTTCCAGAATCCCGACGTGCGCTACTTGAATATCAACGTCAGCCGTTTCGATGTCTTCAAGCTGGATGGCATACAGATGCAGGCTGATGCTCGCGTCGCCCTGACGCAGCTTAGCGAACGGCTGGCCCATGAGCATTATGCTTCGCAATGGGGTGAGACTATTCACCGCGTCCGCTCGCAATATATAGCGGAAGTTGAGCGCGTCTATGCTGTGGAATATTGCAGAGAGGGCTTTAAACCTGAAATTGAGGATCATATGGATACTCAAAAGGTGTTTGAAGAGTTTAATGCGATTACGCGGTCGTGGCTGACCCAGACGCGTGTGCTGGGTGTGCTTAACCGGATGCTGCCGGAAAACGCGTTAGTGGTGGCGGCGGCGGGCAGCCTACCGGGCGACCTCCAGCGCGTCTGGCAAAGCCGCGGCGAGAATGATTACCACGTCGAGTACGGCTACTCCTGTATGGGCTACGAGGTCAACGCCGCATTGGGGGCCAAGCTGGCGCAGCCAGAGCGCGAGGTGTACAGCTTCGTGGGTGACGGCTCGTTCATGATGCTGCACTCTGAGTTGGTCACTTCCGTCCAGATGGGGAAAAAGATCACCGTCATTTTGCTCGATAACATGACCAACGGCTGTATCAATAATCTGCAAATGGAACACGGTATGGACAGTTACTTTACCGAGTTTCGTTTCCATCAACAGGAGAGTGGTCGTCAGGAAGGCGGGTTTATCCCAGTCGATTTCGCTCGCATCGCTGAAGGGTATGGCTGTAAAAGCTATCGCGTCACTACCATTGGACAACTGCATGAAGCATTGGAAGATGCACGCAAACAGACCGTGAGCACGCTAATAGACATAAAAGTGCTTCCCAAAACGATGGTGCATAAATACCTGAGCTGGTGGCGCGTTGGCGGGGCGCGGGTATCCCGTAGCGAACGCATCCAGGCGGTGGCGCGAATGCTTGAGGAACATATTGGACAGGCTCGGCAGTACTGATTGACTTGCCGTCGTTCAGGTTGCTGAAGTGTGGTTATTTTTCTGCAACCTGAATGATGCAGTGTCCACGCATTGTTTGCTTTTCAGAACGGCAAAATAAAACGATCCGTTTTTCTCAGAATTACGAATGCTTTTCTTTTGCGGTTTAAAATTTACTATTCATGATATTAAGAGGTATGAATGAAAAAGCTTCGATGTGGTGTTATTGGCCTCGGCCGGGTAGGTAAAATGCATGTTGAGAATATGTATTTGCTGCCTCAATTAGATATTATCTGCGCCGCCGATTATTTTATTGAGGAGATGAGCGATTGGCTTTGTTCGGTAAATATAACTTCAGGGTATAAAAATTATCAGGAACTTTTACAGCGTGATGATATAGAGGCAGTTTTTATTTTCACCTCAACAGACATGCACGAAGAGATTGTCATGGCGGCAGCGCAGGCGGGGAAGCACATTTTTTGTGAAAAACCGCTCAGTATGAATGAAGATGAGCAGGCCTCAATGGCGGTGCTGAGAAAAGTGAAAGAGAAGGGGGTGACTCTGCAGGTTGCCTTTAACCGCCGTTTTGATCCTCAGTTTCACGAGGTCTTTGATCTGGTGCGCAGCGGCAAGATTGGTCGGCCCCAGATGATAAAAATTACCTCCCGCGATCCAGACCTGCTGCCCCATGATCTGATCAAACGTATTGGCGGTCTGATTTTTGACTTCACTATGCATGACTTTGATATGGCACGTTTTATGATGCAGGATGAAGTCAGCGAAGTCTACGTTAAGGGCAATACGCTGATTGATCCCAGCCTGAAAAATATTGATGACGTTGATACTCTTGCGGTGATGTTGACTTTCAGAAACGGCGGCTACGCACTCATTGATAACAGCCGTCGGGCGGTATATGGCTATGACCAACGGGTGGAGGTTTTTGGCTCAGAAGGGATGGCGTATGCGGATAATGTTAGTGAATCGACGGTGAAAGTTTTCAACAGCCAGCACTGCGTAATGAAAAATCCCCTTCCTGATTTCACTGTCCGTTATCGTGAGGCTTACCGAACGGAAATATTACACTTTATAGATTCAGTCCTGCATCATACGCCAGTTGTCTGTACCGGCGAAGACGCATTATTGGCCCAGCGTATCGCTATTGCCGCGCAGCAATCATTAAAAAGCGGACTGCCGGTGAAAATAACAAGCGATATTTATCTTTAACTGCATCTGTTAATAATGAATAAACTCTCGCACTGAAAAGTGTGAGAGCTTTTCTATACCGAGGGTAATAAAATGAAAGAAATGCAGGCAACGCTGCCCCAGACATTTTATATAAAACCAGGTAAGTTTATCTGGAGTTACCTAGGAACATTTTTATTTATGTTGGGCGGCTGTATCGAGAACAGCTGGTTATCTGCCTGGTTAAATACGCAGGGATTTGATCAGTCTCATATAGGGCAGATTTTTGCCGGATATGGGATTGTGGTCGCGATCACCTCCTGGCTATCCGGTGTTTGTGTGGACGTTTTTGGTCCTAAAAAGGTGATGGTTACCGGTTTTATCGTCTATTTGCTGGCTTCCGTCGCGTTTCTGAACTTTGCGCTACCCAGCCATGATTTTAGCGCGATTCTCGTCACCTACATGCTGCGTGGCGTGGGGTATCCGCTGGTCTGTTACTCCTTCCTGGTACGCCTGACCATCCAGTTGGATAATCACCAGCAAGGGATCGGCACCTCGCTGTTTTGGGTGGTCTATAACCTAGGTTTTACTATCATTGGGCCAGTGGTGGCGGCGTCGTTAATTCCTGCGCTGGGGCACATCAACGTGATGTGGGCCGGGATGGGCGTTGCGCTGCTGGGGGTTCTCTTCATGCTGGTGCTGGAACGCAATGAATTTATTCTGAAGCCGCGAACAACGCCGGTCTTCAAAGAGTTATCTGCGGGTATCTCCATTATGTATGAACGGCCACGGATCGGCCTGGCGGTGATAGTCAAAACTATTAACGGTCTTGGCACCTATGGATTTGTTGTCGTATTACCTCTGTTTCTGCTGGATAAGCATTTTACGCTGGAGGAGTGGGCGAGTATTTGGGGGATTACCTTTATCTCTAACCAGGTCTTCAACATTATCTTCGGCTGGATGGGCGATAAAATTGGTTTTCGCCGAACCATCCAGATTTTTGGCAGCATCCTGACCGGTGTCGCTACGCTGATCGTTTACTGGGTGCCGATGATATGGGGCCATAACTATGTCGCCTTTATGCTGGCAATGTGTTTGTGGGGGGCTGGGCTTGCTGGCTTTGTGCCGATGACGCCGCTGGTGCCGATGATGGCGCCGGATAAGAAGGGGGCGGCGAACTCGGCCGTGAACTTTGGTTCCGGCCTGGGGAATTTCGTTGGGCCAGCGCTGGTCTCCGTCCTGGCAGGGTTCGGCACCGGCGTGGTGATGTATACCATGGCGGGGCTCTATTTATTCAGCGGCATTCTGGTGCAATTTCTTAAAGTGCCTGGCGAGAAATAGTTTCAAATATTCTTCAAAAATCCCTTATAGCCTGTGATGTTCATCACTAAATTAAACCGGTTTTTATCAAGATTGATAAAGCCGGTTTTTTCACCCTACGTTAAATTGTACTAACGAATTACGGTTATTTACCCACTCATATGCGTTCAGGGAGAAAATAATGAATATCGAAAAAACACGGTTTTGTATTAACCGGAAAATTGCACCGGGTCTAAGCATCGAAGCATTCTTTCGACTGGTTAAACATCTTGAATTTAATAAAGTGGAATTGCGTAATGATATGCCGGGCGGCAGCGTTACTGATGACTTGAATTATAATCAGGTACGTAACCTGGCGGATAAGTATGGACTTGAAATTGTCACAATTAATGCAGTCTATCCCTTCAACCAACTGACCGATGAGGTAGTAAGAAAAACGGAAGAATTATTACGAGACGCGCAGGGAGTTGGCGCGCGGGCATTAGTGCTTTGTCCGCTGAATGACGGAACGATTGTGCCGCCGGAAGTTACAGTTGAGGCAATAAAACGACTGAGCGATCTCTTTGCTCGGTATGATATTCAGGGGCTGGTTGAACCTTTGGGGTTCCGCGTAAGTTCGCTGCGTTCTGCCGTCGGGGCTCAGCAACTGATCCGGGAAGCAGATTCCCCCTTTAAGGTTTTGCTGGATACCTTCCATCATCATCTATACGAAGAGGCCGAAAAAGAGTTTGCGTCACACATTGATATTTCCGCTATCGGTCTGGTGCATTTGTCTGGTGTGGAAGACACCCGACCAACGGAAGCATTGGCTGATGAGCAGCGTATTATGCTGAGCGAAAAGGATGTGATGCAGAACTACCAGCAGGTGCAGCGCCTGGAAAATATGGGATATCGCGGTATTTACGCTTTTGAACCTTTTTCTTCCCAGCTGGCTTCCTGGAGTGAAGCGGAAATAGAGGAACAAATTAATCGCAGCGTGTCATTGCTGTTGCAATGAGGCAGCTAATATCCAGGTGATCGTTTTTCAGTTTCCGCAGCGTGGTACTTACAATGAAAATTGCTTTTGATGTCGATGTTATTAAACATTTACCCATTACACAAATGGTACGGCAGGTTTCCGAGTGGGGATATAAATATATTGAGCAGTCGCCGCACCCGCGTATTAATCCGTTTTATAAACATCCTAAAGCCGGTCGCGAAACAATGCAGGAATATAAACGCGCCTTGCAGAACTACGGTGTGGAAATCTCGTCATTTATTGTGGTTTATCGTTGGTCCGGCCCTGATGAAGAGCGTCGGCGCGCCGCGGTAACCAACTGGAAGCGGATGATTGAGATTGCCGTTGATATGGGCGTACAGGTGATTAATACCGAGCTTTCCGGGACGCCGGATGAGCCGGAGATTTGTGAAGAGATGTGGTATCGCTCCATGGAGGAACTGCTGCCGATCGTGGAACGAGAGGGAGTTCGAATCGAAATTCAGTCTCACCCTTGGGATTTCTGCGAACTGAACGATGAGACGGTCGACATGGTGCAGTCTTTGCGTAGTGATAATGTGACCTATCTGTACAGCGCACCGCATGGCTTTTTTTACGATAAAGGACAGGGCGACGTCGCAAGGATGCTGAACTATGCCGGGGCCGAACTTTCGCATGTTCTGCTGGCAGATACGCACAACCACACGCTCCCCTGCCGCTACATCATGAATCCGCCAGGCGTGAATGCGACGATTCATCAGCACATCGGGTTGGGAGAAGGTGAGGTCGATTTTGAAGCGCTATTCCGGACGCTGCGCGACATGGATTTTGCAAACCGCACGTTTAAGGTGGGCGGTGAGGCAATTATCACCACGTCGCTGTTTGGTTACCCTGAAAAAATGAGTGTTCAGGCGGTGGAAACGCGCGAGCGGATCGAGCGCGAGCTACTCGGACGTTAAAAACGCGTGGATTTGCCTGTACCGCGCCACAGGCTGGCGCGGTCATTTGCGGCAATTACCCTGAAATTACGCCTCGTTTTCCGCCAGTTCACGCAGGTACTGGAAAATCTGACGCGCTGATTTCGGCGGCTTGTTGCCCGCTTTTTCTTTCCTGGCGTTACGCACCAGAGAACGCAGTTGCTGACGGTCGGCGTCAGGCCACAGGTTCATCACTTCTTCGATGGCTTCATCGCTGCCGTCAACCATACGGTCACGCAGTTGCTCCAGCTTATGGAAGACAACAACCTGCTGGTTGTGACGGTTTTTCAGCTTGTCCAGCGCCTGACGGATAGGATCAACATCGCGCTGGCGCAACATTTTGCCAATCAGCTGCAGCTGGCGGCGGCGACCTTCCATCTTAATGCGCTGGGCCAGCTCAATGGCGGCACGTAAATCCGCGTCGAGCGGGATTTTATCCAGCGCGTTTTTCCCCAGTTCTACCAGTTCCACACCCAGGCGTTTTAACTCCTCGGCGTCACGTTTTATTTCACTTTTACTGACCCAGATAATTTCATCGTCTTCGTCTTCGATGTCATCACCGGGAACGTCGTCGAGCCAGTCTTCGGGCTGCTTAGTCATGTCAGGCTCCTTAAAAAAAGAGGCTAATGTTACCAGTTAAGATGCGCACTGAAAAACGGTTCTCTGTTAGACTTCAGAGAAACTCTCTCTACATTATGGCATTTGCGATGAAAGTAATCTCACAAGTTGAAGCGCAGCGTAAGATTCTGGAAGAAGCGGTCTCGACAGCTCTGGAATTAGCGTCAGGTAAGTCGGATGGCGCGGAAGTCGCTGTTAGCAAGACCACGGGTATTAGCGTCAGCACCCGTTATGGTGAAGTGGAGAACGTAGAATTCAATAGCGATGGTGCGCTGGGGATTACGGTTTATCACCAGAACCGTAAGGGCAGCGCATCCTCCACCGATTTAAGCCCGCAGGCGATTGCCCGTACCGTGCAGGCCGCGCTGGACATCGCTCGTTACACCTCGCCGGACCCATGCGCGGGCGTGGCAGATAAAGAACTGCTGGCCTTTGATGCGCCCGATTTGGACCTGTTCCACCCCGCGGACGTTTCCCCTGACGAAGCCATCGAACTGGCTGCTCGTGCTGAACAGGCAGCGCTGCAGGCTGATAAGCGTATCACCAATACCGAAGGCGGCAGCTTTAACAGCCACTATGGCATCAAAGTGTTTGGCAACAGCCACGGCATGCTACAGGGCTACTGCTCCACGCGTCATTCCCTTTCCAGCTGCGTGATCGCGGAAGAAAATGGCGATATGGAGCGTGATTACGCTTACACCATTGGCCGGGCGATGGGCGATCTGCAAACGCCGGAATGGGTAGGGGCAGACTGTGCGCGCCGTACCTTATCGCGCCTGTCTCCGCGTAAGCTTTCCACCATGAAAGCGCCGGTTATTTTCGCCAATGAAGTGGCGACCGGACTGTTCGGACACCTGGTCGGCGCGATTGCTGGTGGCTCTGTATATCGCAAATCCACCTTCCTGCTGGACTCGCTGGGCAAACAAATTTTGCCGGAATGGTTGACCATTGAAGAGCATCCCCATCTGCTGAAAGGGCTGGCCTCCTCGCCATTTGACAGCGAAGGCGTACGCACAGAGCGCCGTGACATTATTAAAGACGGCATTTTGACCCAGTGGCTGCTGACCAACTACTCTGCCCGTAAGCTGGGGCTGAAGAGCACCGGTCATGCGGGCGGGATTCACAACTGGCGTATTCCCGGACAAGGTCTAAGCTTCGAGCAGATGCTCAAAGAGATGGGCACGGGCCTGGTGGTGACCGAGCTGATGGGGCAGGGCGTAAGCGGCATTACCGGCGATTACTCGCGCGGCGCGGCGGGCTTCTGGGTCGAAAACGGCGAAATTCAGTATCCGGTGAGTGAAATTACCATCGCCGGTAACTTAAAAGAGATGTGGCGTAATATCGTCACCGTCGGCAACGATATTGAAACGCGCAGTAATATTCAGTGTGGTTCAGTCCTGTTGCCGGAGATGAAGATCGCCGGGCAATAATACCCGTCATACTTCAAGCTGTGGCGTGAATTATTGAGGGCATCTGGCGTTTGTTTATTTTTGAATAATAAAAAAGGAAGTGAGCAATGCGTAAACACCTGTTAGCGATCGTCGCAGCTTCAACGCTGATTCTTGGTTCTTCTGCGTTTGCAGCCGATCTTGAAGACGATATGGGGATCCTCAACGACAACCTGAAAATCGTCGAAAAAACGGATAATGCGACTGAGCTGAAAGACGCGTTAACCAAAATGCGTGCAGCCGCGCTGGACGCGCAAAAGGGAACGCCGCCGAAGCTGGAAAACAAATCCCCGGACAGCCCGGAGATGAAGGATTTCCGCCACGGCTTTGACACGCTGATCGGTCAGATCGATGGCGCATTGAAGCTGGCGAACGAAGGTAAAGTCAAAGAGGCGAAAGCCGTTGCGGAAGACCTGAAAAAAACACGCAACGAAAACCACAAGAAGTTCCGTTAATTTGCTCTATCCGGCCTGCAAATCGTAGGCCGGATAAGACGCCAAAGGCTATCCCCGTCACATTTTTTCAACTTTAGAGCTAGAGAAATCATTCGTTGAACTGGTTTTTTTCTGCTCATCTCTTGCGATACCCGTCACAGTTTCCCGCCACTAAAGCGCAAATATCGCCTTTTCTGCGGCATAGATCACTATCGCTGCGCCTCTTTCCACTTCGAAGTGGAAAACAACTCGCTACAAACTTTTAACCCCCGCCGCTAATTTACCCTCAGAGCCATTAGTGGGGTAAGACGAGTGAATAACGGAGCTGTAATGAATGACATGGGGGAATCGGTTGAACTGGCCGACCGCATGCTGGCGCAGGTGTATGCCTTGCTGCGTGAACGCCACATTATTCCCAACGCCGTACAGGAACAGATGCTGACGTCGCATGTTCGCGCCATGGCGCACCGCTCGGTAACGGGTGAACCCTTACCAGAAGTCGATGCCAGCTTGTTTGATGAAATATCTGCCGAATCAATGGCGCTTGCCCGCGACGTGGTCGCTGAGTTTGGCAATCTTCCTGAGGAAGAGGCCTGGCTGCTATCGGTGCACTTCGAAGTCGCGAAAGACAACCTTTAAGGAGCAAAAGATGGATCAAATTACCGTAGTGATTGGCGATCGCCTGGGTAAAGGCCAGAAAGTGGCGGCAGGCGTTGAGAAAGCGGGTGGCCGCGCGGTCGTGGTGCCGGGTGTCGCGGCAGATATGAAGCTGGGCGATGTGATGAAAGCGGAAAACGCCACCTTTGGGATCTCGTTTTGCGGTAGCGGCGGGGCGGGCGCGATTACCGCGCAAACCAAATATGGCTACAAGGCGAAATATGGCATGCGCTCGGTCGATGAAGGGGTAACCGCCATCAATGAAGGCTGCAACGTACTGGGGTTCGGTTTTATGGACAAAGAAGAACTCGGCGAGCGCCTGGTACAGGCGTGGCAAAAGAAATACGGCGCTTAAGCATGAAAGAGCAATTCACCACCACGGTGAGAGTCACGGGTAAGGGGGAGGCCAAAGCACGCGCCTTTGCCGACGCCCTGAACCACGTTCAGGCTGCGGTGATGAAAGCGTCCCCGCATATCTTACTGCGTATTGAGCCACAGGATGTGCAGGTTGTTCAAGCGCGTGAAACGGTGCGCAAAGAGGCATTTTTGTTCCTCTTCCTGCGCCGGGAAAGACGCACCTTCAGCGTGGAGCTGGACGTGACCGTCAACGTGACTGCCATCAATCTCGACAAGGTGGATTTCGTTACGCAACGCTGATCTTTTATTAAAAGGCATAATTATGTTCCTGATAATATTAATAAAATCGCTCATCATCGGCGGCCTGGTTGGCGTCGGTGTCGGCGCTGGGGCTGCACGCATGTTTCATGCGCCGACCACTCAAGGGATGGGCGCGTTTCGTACTCTGGGAGAACTGAATTCCTGTGAAGGGGATCCGGCTTCTCACTTCTCATTCGGTCTGGGCTTTTTCTTTAACGCCTGGGCTTCTTCCGTTGCCGCAGGGGCGTTCACGCAGGACGTCGACCATCGCATCATCCCCAACTGGGGTGCCGCCGCGCTGATGATCAAAAATCGCAACGTTGGTGAAACGCTGCACGATCCTAAGCGCATGGCGATCGCCTGCGGTGTTATCGGCATGATTGTCGTGACCTTCCTGAACCTCACCGCGTCATCCGTACCGGAAGCGCTACAGGTTACTGCCGTTAAGGTGCTGGTGCCCGCGGCAAACCTGCTGGTCAACACCGTGATGCCAGTGATCTTCTGGCTGGCGGCGATTGATGCCGGCAAGAAATCCGGCTTCTGGGCTACCGTTTTTGGCGGCGCGGCGCAGTTAATTATGGGTAACGCCGTCCCGGGTCTGGTTCTGGGCATTTTGATCGGCAAAGGTGTTGAAGAGAGCGGCTGGAACCACGTGACGAAAGTGATGATGGTGGCTATCGTCGCGCTGTTCGTCCTGAGCGGCTTCTTCCGCGGCTTCGACATGAAGATGATCGAATCCTTCCATCTGACCGTGCCTGACTGGTTGGAACTTATCCATAACTCGCTCAGCGGTAAATAACGGAGGCCATCATGGAACAGAATAAAGGTTTTTGGTTCGCCGACTGGTCGTTCCCGATCTTCGTTGGCCTGCTCTCATCCGGCGTATTTGCCGGAACGCACATGTACTACCTGTACGGTATCGGCGCATTCAACGAAGTGGCGTTTGTGGCGATGTTGAAAGCGGGAATGGACACCGGCTCCTACGGGGCGGTAGCGGCATTTGGCGCCAGCTTCCTGTTTGCCCGCATCATTGAAGGTTCGCTGGTGGGGATTCTGGATATCGGCGGGGCGATCCAGACCGGGGTCGGGTTAGGCGTTCCGGCGCTGCTGTTGGGCGCGGGCATTATCTTCCCGGTCGCCAACTTCGCTGCCTCGCTGGTCACCGGTCTGGTGATTGGTCTGGCGATTGGCTACATCATCATTCTGGCGCGTAAGTTCACCATCAATCAGAGCGACTCAACCTACGGAGCGGACGTGATGATGGGGGCCGGTAACGCTTCTGGCCGCTTCCTCGGTCCCTTGATTATCCTCAGTGCGATGACGGCTTCTATTCCGATTGGCGTGGGTTCGCTGCTGGGTGCGCTGCTGTTTTATATCTGGCAAAAACCGATCACCGGCGGGGCGATTCTCGGCGCGATGATCCTCGGTTCCATCTTCCCGATTGCGATTAGCTAACTGTTGATTTGTAGGCCGGATAAGGCGGTTACGCCGCCATCCGGCAAAGGAGAGAACGATGTTTGATTTACTCCTGCGCCATGCGCGTCTGGTCGATGACACGCTGACTAATATTGCCCTTCAGGATGGCAAAATCGCGGCGTTGGGTGACGTTGATGGTCCGGCGCTGAAAACCATTGACCTGTGCGGCGAATGTTACGTTAGCGCGGGTTGGATTGATTCTCACGTTCACTGCTACCCGAAATCGCCGATTTACCACGACGAACCGGACAGCGTGGGTATTGCCACTGGCGTTACCACCGTGGTGGATGCCGGGAGTACAGGCGCTGATGATATTGACGATTTTTACACGCTGACCCGTGACGCGGCCACTGAGGTTTATGCGCTGCTGAATGTTTCACGCGTTGGGCTTATTGCCCAAAACGAGCTGGCTGACATGGCCAATATTGACGCCGATGCGGTGCGGCAGGCGGTGAAACGTCACCCGGACTTTATCGTCGGCCTGAAGGCGCGCATGAGCAGCAGCGTGGTAGGGGTTAACGGCATCACGCCGCTGGAGCGCGCCAAAGCGATGCAGGCGCAGAACGGCGACCTGCCGCTGATGGTGCACATCGGCAACAACCCGCCGGATCTGGATGAGATCGCCGAACGCCTCACCGCGGGCGACATTATTACCCACTGCTACAACGGTAAGCCGAACCGCATTCTGACGCCGCAAGGTGAGTTGCGGGCGTCAGTGACGCGGGCGATTTCACGCGGCGTGCGTCTGGATGTTGGGCATGGCACCGCCAGCCTGAGCTTTGCGGTGGCAAAACGCGCTATCGGCCTGGGTATTTTGCCGCACACCATCAGCTCCGATATTTACTGTCGCAACCGTATCAGCGGCCCGGTGCATTCCCTGGCGAATGTAATGTCGAAATTCCTCGCCATTGGCATGTCGCTTCCGCAGGTCATTGAATGCGTTACCGCCCATGCTGCCGATGGTCTGCGCCTGAAACAGAAGGGGCGACTGCAGGTCGGTCTGGATGCCGATTTAACCCTCTTTACGCTGAAACGCCAGCCAGCCGTGCTGGTAGATGCAGAAAACGACAGCCTGCAGGCTGAACAACTGCTGGTGCCGCTTGCCGCAATACGTGCGGGCAAGGGCTATATGACCGAACAAGGGAGCGCGGAACATGCCTTCGATTTTTGAGAAATACAAATTAAAACAGGTGATTAACACATCAGGTCGCATGACGGCGCTCGGTGTCTCTACGCCGCGACCCGAAGTGGTTGAGGCCGCGATGGCGGGGATGAACCAATACTTTGAGATGAAAGACCTGGTGAATAAAACCGGTGACTACATCGCGAAATTGCTGGAAGTGGAAGGGGCAACCGTTGTCTCCTGCGCTTCGGCCGGGATCGCCCAGTCGGTCGCGGCTGTGCTGGTTAAAGACAGCGACTGGTTGCTGGAGAACCTGCACGTCACGCCCATCGACAACAACGAAATCGTGTTGCCCAGAGGCCACAACGTTAACTTTGGCGCGCCGGTGGGTACCATGGTAGCGCTTGGCGGCGGCAAGGTCGTAGAAGCCGGTTATGCCAATGAATGTTCCGCGGCGCAACTGGCGGCGGCCATCACACCGCGCACCGCGGCCATTCTGTATATCAAATCTCACCACTGCGTACAGAAAAGTATGCTCAGCGTGGAGCAGGCTGCGGTGGTGGCGCGCACGCATAATCTACCGCTGATTGTGGACGCGGCGGCGGAAGAAGATTTGCAGTGTTACTACCGCGTGGGCGCAGATCTCGTTATCTACAGCGGCGCGAAGGCGATTGAGGGGCCAACCAGCGGTCTGGTGATCGGTAAAACTCAATACGTTGAGTGGGTAAAACGTCAAACGGCGGGTATTGGCCGGGCAATGAAGGTGGGTAAAGAGGGAATACTTGGCCTGACCTGCGCTATTGAACTGTACCTCAACGCGCAGAAAGAGAGCGGTGCGGAAATGGTCGAGAAAATGACGCCGTTTATTAATAACTTGAATCAGCTTCACGGCGTGAGCGCCCGCGTGGTGTGGGACAGCGCAGGGCGCGACATCGCACGCACGGAAATTAAGTTTGACGAAGCGGTAACCGGGATCGCCACGGGCGAACTGGTCGACGCGCTGAAGCAAGGGGAGTACGCGATTTACTTCCGCGGTTACAAAGCCAACGAAGGCATTATCGAAGCCGATGTACGCAGCGTTGATCGCGCGCAACTGGAGATTGTGGCCCGTCGAATTGGTGAAGTGATTTCGCAGGAGAAAAAAGCATGAAACTGATCCCTAATTTTTATCGCGACCGCGTCTGCCTGAACGTACTGGCAGGCTCCAAAGAAAACGCCCGGGAGATTTACGCGGCGGCGGAAGGGCACGTGCTGGTTGGCGTACTGTCAAAAAATTACCCGGATGTCGCAAGCGCGGTAACGGATATGCGTGAATACGCGGCGCTTATCGACAATGCGCTCTCCGTGGGGCTGGGGGCGGGCGATCCTAACCAGTCGGCGATGGTCAGTGAAATTTCCCGTCAGGTGCAGCCACAGCATGTTAATCAGGTCTTTACCGGCGTGGCGACCAGTCGCGCGCTGCTGGGCCAGCAGGACACGGTGGTCAACGGTCTGGTTTCACCAACCGGTACGCCGGGACTGGTAAAGATATCCACCGGTCCGCTAAGCAGCAAAGCGCCGGACGGCATTGTGCCGGTAGAAACCGCCATTGCGCTGCTCAAAGATATGGGCGGTAGCTCAATTAAATACTTTCCAATGGGCGGCCTGCAATGCCGTGACGAGTACATCGCGGTCGCCCGGGCCTGCGCGCGCCATGACTTCTGGCTGGAGCCAACGGGCGGGATCGATCTGGATAATTTCAGTGAAATCCTGCAGATCGCCCTCGATGCCGGCGTGAGCAAAATCATTCCTCACATCTATAGTTCGATTATTGATAAGGTGAGTGGTAACACCCGTCCGGACGACGTACGCCAACTGATGGCGATGACCCGGGCCTGCGTAAGCTAATTGACAGATGAGGAAACTGACGTGCGATTCCCCAACCAACGTTTAGCGCAGCTATTTGGCATGTTGCAAAACGAAGCGCTTCCACAGGACGAGCTGGCGCAGCGGTTGTCGGTTTCCACACGCACCGTACGGGCGGACATCACCGCGCTAAACGCGCTGCTCTCCCAGTATGGCGCGCAGTTTGTCCTCAGCCGGGGTAACGGTTATCAGCTCAAAATTGACGATCCGGCAAGTTTTCATACCCTGCAGACGCAGCAGCCCGACTCGTTGCTGCGTATCCCACGCACCAGCCAGGAACGGGTTCACTGGCTGGTGGTTCGCTTTCTGACTTCGGCCTTTTCACTGAAGCTGGAAGATTTGGCTGATGAATGGTTTATCAGTCGCGCGACGCTGCAAAACGATATGGCAGAGGTGCGCGAGCATCTGCAACGTTATCATCTGACGCTGGAAACGCGCCCGCGACACGGCATGAAGCTGTTCGGCAGCGAGATGGCGATCCGCGCCTGTTTGACCGATCTGTTGTGGATGCTGGCACAGCAGGATCCGCAGCACCCATTGGTGACGGAAGAAGCATTGAATGCCGGGCTTCCTGAGCGGCTGCAACCCGTTTTGCAGGACATTTTCGCCCGTTTTCATATCCGCCTGACCGATGAGGGCGAGCTGTTTTTGCGCTTGTACTGCGCGGTGGCGGTACGGCGGATTAGCGAAGGGTATCCGCTACCGGAATTTGCCGCAGAAGAAGCCGAGCAATCTGTATGCCTGGCCACACGGGAAATCGCGGCGGTATTGCATCGGTTGGCGGATAAACCGCTCTCCATTTCTGAAGAGAACTGGCTGCAGGTGCATATTGCTGCTCGCCAGGTTCAGGAGATCGCTCCCAGTGCTATTAATGCGGATGATGATGAAGCGCTGGTCAATTACATCCTGCGTTTTATCAATAGCCAGTACAACTACAACCTGTTGAATGACAAGCAGTTACATGCCGACCTGCTGACGCATATTAAAACGATGATCACCCGGGTGCGTTACCAGATAATGATCCCCAATCCGCTACTGGAAAATATTAAACAACACTATCCGATGGCATGGGATATGACCCTGGCCGCCGTCTCGGGATGGGGCAAATATACGCCGTACACCATCAGTGAAAATGAGATTGGTTTCCTTGTCCTGCATATCGGCGTTGGACTGGAACGTAGTTACAACATTGGTTATCAAAGGCAACCGAAAGTTCTGCTGGTATGCGATGCCGGAAATGCGATGGCACGGATGATTGAAGCGGTGTTGGCACGTAAGTATCCGCAGATAGAAATCGTCGATACCGTGACGCTACGCGACTACGAACAGCGGGAAAGCATCAGCGAAGACTTCGTGATTTCAACCGCGCGGCTCGGAGAAAAAGATAAGCCTGTGGTGATGATTGCGCCGTTTCCTACCGATTATCAACTGGAGCAGATTGGCAAACTGGTGCTGGTCGACAGAACCCGTCCGTGGATGCTGAACAAATTTTTCGATGCCGCCCATTTCCGCGTTATCGATGGCCCAATGGATCAACAAACGTTGTTCAATACACTATGCCGTCAGCTGCAGGATGAAGGCTTTGTTGATGCGGAGTTTCTTGATTCGGTGGTCGAGCGTGAGGCCATCGTCAGCACTATGCTGGGTGACGGCATCGCCCTGCCGCACTCCCTCGGTCTGTTGGCAAAGAAAACGGTGGTCTACACCATTCTTGCCCCGCAGGGTATTGCCTGGGGCGATGAAACGGCGCACGTGATCTTCCTGCTCGCTATCAGTAAAAGCGAATATGAAGAAGCAATGGCGATTTATGATATTTTCGTCACTTTCCTGCGCGAGCGGGCCATGACGCGACTCTGCGGCTGCCGGAATTTCACCGAGTTCAAAACGGTCGCCATGGAGTGCGTGAGTCGCTTTTAAAGACGCTGCGATTATCCTGCAGCGTCGTCTCCTGCAATCGTTCCCCCCTTAATTTCAAGGGCATCACATCACGGCACCACGGTCATTACCTGGCCGGGGAAGCTAATCTGGATCACGCCGCCCCACATGCAAATCAGCTTTGACTGGGCGGTGAGTGCGGGCATATTTCCCACTAATACCGTGGGTGAGCCCGGCGCCCAAGGGGCCGGTGTGGCGGGGATACACGGCATTGGCGTCACCACGCCGAGCGCCGCCGCGGTTGCGGCTGCAACGGTCGGGTTAGCGATGCTGTTGCACATCCCGAACGGCAGAATGTTTACAAACGGTTTGTTATCCATAATATTCGCCATCGGCAGGTTGTTGACGATGGTTCGGCTGGTGGGCAACACGTTCAGCGTAGCTGGCGCTATACCAAACGAGCATTGCAGCATCGCGCCAGTACATACGGCAGGACAACTCATGGCAGTACCCCCAATTGTTTCCACAGTCGGCGAGCGGACTCATCGCCGCTAATCAGTTCATTGAGCAATTCAGGTAGCGGCGTATTCCCCCAGGCAAAGGCGCGATAGAGCAGATAAGGCACCGGGCTGTGTGGTTCAGTACGCGCCAGGTAATCCGCGACCTCTTTAATCATCCGATACGCTTCCCCGCGGTGGGCAAATGCGGCGGGATTACCAGGCGCTGGTGCCGCTTCTTGTACGACAGGCTGTGAGGGGACTGGCAAGTTAGCCCCCAATGCTTGCAGGCAGGTTTTAATTTTTTGTTCCAGCGGATTGAAAGACGGTGCGGATGCTGCGGGCCAGCCCTGACATACGGTATTAAGCCGCGTAAGCCATTCAAGACTTGCTGTTAGCGCCGTAACGGTCGACTCTTCCGCCCCGGGTAGGGGAACGTCTGATAATTTCCCCTGCTGCCACTGTGATAAGGAGATATGCTCTCCATTCGCTATAAATAGCGGAGCTTCGGCGACCAGAACGGCGTAATGCTGCGCCATCCAGCAAAGTGGGGCGGCGCGATAATCATAGTCGCCCTCTTTGATTTTTGGGTGCAATTCCTCTGGATAACGCTCCAGCGCCAGCGTGGCCAATGCCAGCGCATCGGGCAAAGACGTTAAGCCTTGTGACCGAATCCATGCCTCACCCAGCCAGCTCATAATCACCAGATCCTTGCTGAGCGTTTTTGTCAGCGACGTGGCGATCTGTGCGACGGCGTCCCAGTCAGCGCGTCGCGGCGTGCTTTGCCAGACGCCCGTGGGCAGCGTTTCGTCATCCTGCTGGCGAGCGGCGACCAGTCGGTCGAACTCTGGTGAATAGCGGATCGCGTCTCCGCACGGTTTATCCGCCTGAATAGGCGTCAGTAATGCCTGAATATGTTCCATCATTTTCCTTGTGATAATCCCTGTTCGGTAAGCGGTACCCACGGTAGCGGCGCTTTGCCCTGTGCATCCAACAACGCGATCTGCCAAAAGACGGTGGTTTGTAACTGTTGCTGACCATCTCCCACAGGAAGCGAAAAGCGTAATGGCAGCGGTTGCGCCAGCGCGCCGCCGACGCGCTGTTGTTTGATCATCCTCAGCAGTGACCATGCCCCCTGCCAGCGCCAGCGACCAGTATCACCGCTTACCGTTACACCTGTCTGTGACAGACCTGGCATTGGTCGCCAGGCGGAGTTAGTTGCCCAGCGTAGACTAAAGTTAAGGCTGTCTCCGCTACGCCAGTGCAGATCCGTCGTGCCGCCGGGGTAGCTTATTGCCTGTTGATTGCCGGTAAGCCGCCAGTCGGCAATTTGGTCAGCGCCGACCTCGCGGTGACGAGAGGTGCGCCAGATAACGCGTAACGTAACCCCTTCCGGACTGACCAGCGCGGAAAGTAATGGCTGCGCCGCCGCCAGTTGTTGAATCAATGGCGGCTGCGCAGAGAGCGTTTCTGGAGGGAGCTGCGCGAGTAAAGTCGTGAGTTCGCGAACCCGATCGACATCGGCATCCGGTGCCTGTGGCGCGGCGGTAAAGGGGAAATGCCCCGCCAGCCAGACGTTGTACAGTGTGAAGATTTGCCCCACCGCGCCAATGCTCGCCTGCTGGCGTAGCTGCTGGCATGTTTGCTGCGATGCGTTTACCAGCGCGTTCAGCGATTGGCTGTAAAAATCGTTACCGCCGGAAGTGGTGAACTGCGCCAGCTCGCTCTGACAATTCTGAGCGGAAAGCGTGGGCAGCGCGGCGGCAAGCGTGGTCATTTGCATCGGCGGGCTGCCAGGATCCTGTTGTTGCAGCCGCTGCATTGTGGCCAGTGAACTGCTCCAGCGGACGATAAGCTGGTTTTCCGTCGTGGTAAGCCATGGACGCTGTTTGTCGAGCCAGTCGATATCCTGCTGATAGCGGGTCAATGCGCCGGAGATTTGCGCGGCTTGCGCGTTGGCCCAACCGGCAATCTTCTGCCCGCTGACCTGCGCCTGCTCTGCCGTGGCGTAATTCACGGCGGGAGGGGCGATCGCCGGCAGTAACGCGCCGCCGTCCTGGCGCACGCGGGCAATCACCTGGGCTGCGGCCTGCTGACGTAATGCGATGGCAAACTGAGGACGATTAAGCTGGTTGAACGCGTCAATGAGTTGATCCGCGCTAGCCGTACTGAGATTGCTATGGTCAGGTGACTCGGCAGCCCCCGTGTACAGTGCCTGAAGCATGGCGTTTTCAACTGCTTGCCGGGCCAGCATAGTGAGTTTGGGACGCCAGATACTGTCCGGAAGTTGTTGTATAAAACGCTCATATCCGCCAAACAGCGCCAGTGCCTGCTGGAGTTGTAGATTCCCGGGATAACCTGCTGTTGTGTCGGTTGGTAGGCTCGCCCCACGCTGCCAAAACGGTTGATTGAGCAGATCGCGCAGGCTTTTTTGCAGCGCGACAACATCCGGTGACACGCTGAACTCGCCTTCCGGCGACTGCTCGGTTAGTGAGGAGAAATGCAGGCGGGAACCATCGACCTGTGCCAGAAAGCGTTGGCGCAATAAGGCTTCATGACGTAAAACTTCTTGAATCACATCATTGTCGATCAGTCGGAGCGTGCGTGCCTGGGTGAGGAGCTCATCCAACGGCAGCCGAATAGGTGAGTGAGTCGCATCGCGGCTAAGATTATTAATCGTAGTTAGCGTGGCCTGTAAACGGCTGACCTGACGGATTAAGGAACGCACAAATAGCGGAGTAACCCGTGAGTCATTGCTGAATAACGTCAGTAACTGTTCGAGCTGCTCTTCGTTGTTATCCAGACTGGTGTTGCCATAATTCTGCTCCAGCCAGCGCATCGTTTCGCGAGAAAAATACTCGCTGTTTCGCTGCGTTAATTCACTGGCGTCAGGCAACTTGAGGCGTGAAAGGTTGAGGGTGGCAATCATCCCATTCAGACGATCCTGCGACGGTAGCGATTCTGTATCTACGGTCACGCCCCAGATGCTGGCGCTGACGTTTGCCAGCGTCTGTATAGTGGGTTGCTTCACCTGCATTAATTGCAGTAATGGTAAATAACGCGACTCCATTTGCTTTGCCTGGCTAAGCAGGTGCTGAATCTGGCGGTAACGCTCCTCGGGCAGTAGCTCCTCCTGCTCTGACATCTTCTCACTTTGACTTTGCAGACAGATGCTGTTGGTCGCAGGTAATAACAGGCTGGCTAACGTGGCGTTATTAAAGGTGTCCCGTAATTTTGTGTCGGTATGGCTGAACAAGGAACCGGGCCAGACAACAGATCGAAACTGCCACTGCGGAATACCGTTAAGCACTCGCCAGTACAGTGCGGTGGATCGTTCGCCGGCGTTATTGGCGCGCAGGGTTTGTGTGGCCAGCACTTGCAGACGATCGTGTAGTAAAACGGCGTTGGTATGTTGGTATTGCCAGCTCCAGATCATTGCCGCCAGCCAGATAACACAAAGACAGCTATAACAGGCGAGGGTAATGAAATGGCGGCGCAGATTCAGGCGCAGCAGGCGGCGGACCGGGAGCGCCAGACCACGCTCGGCGGCAATTTTGCCGCTCAGTAGCGTCTGGCAAAACTGCATCCGTGGTTTATCATGGGTCAGCGTACGGGCGACAAACCAGATCCCACGCAATAGTGGAGGTTCATCGCGGGCGTTGCTGTTAAACAGAGAATCGAAATAATCATGCAGCGGGGCGGCTAGCGGCAGGAGGTTTTCCGGCAGACGAAACAGATCTTCCGGCGTATTTCCCCGCAGCGCGCCGAGTTCCGTGATGAGCATGCGCAGTGAGCTTCGGGTATTGTCCAGCGCGCTGTCTATCCACTGTGGCTTCCAGATGGCCTCTCTGGCGACCGGGATGGCGCTGCCGATGGGGCTGCGACGAGCCTCCTCCGGCATCATGGCTAACAAAGACGAAGCCCCTTCCAGTGCTTCTACACCGCTTATCAGCAGGTAGACTGGTAAACTCAACCCACATACTTGCTGTAGCTGTTGGCAGTTGTTCAGTAGGCTGGCGCGAGCGGCCTCATCGCCCTGCAGCGCATCCAGCGACAGGGTGATAATCAGCGCGTCCAGTGGACGCTGCGGACGACTTTTCACCAATGCCGCGAGCATTTTTTGCCAGTCATTCTGGCGAATAAGCCGTTTTTTCCCGGCAGTTTGCAACGTTTGCGGCAGGCACAAAACACTACACTGAGGGTTAAACCACCATTGCCCGAACCAATACTCCTGGCCGTCGGTGAGTGACCAACTGCGACAAAGCAGACGGTTATCTTCTTCGTCGCCCAGCATCAGTATGCGCATACTGTCGTAAGGATCCTGACCGCCGCAGGCGCGCTGGATCTCTTTTTGCGCACGGATGAACGTATCGTTGCGGTATTCCCACTGCCACCAGACGCACCAGAGGGTCATCGCCAGCAGCACCAGCACAATAATCAGCAGAGTCAGCCAGTGTTGCATCACCTGGAATCTCCCTGGCAGGACTGGGTCACCGGGAAATCAGGCAACGTATTCACGCCGATAGCATCTTCAATACTTAGCCACAATCGTTGGCTTAACAGCAGCAGAGCGAGCAGTATGATGAGGGCAATCAGGTGCAGACGTGAGTTGTCAGGCAGGCGACGGTGCGCCGGAAGCTGTAATGGCGTTCCCAGTGCTGCAGATTCCATTCGCTGGGCAATATCGCTGAACCTGGCGTCATGCTGGAAAGCAAAATGCCATAGCAGTTGACAGGTTTCCTGGTGGGCCTGTGGATCAAAATCGTCACGCCGGGAACCGAACCCCAGCGTCAGGCAACGTAAATAAAGCGCGGCTAAATCGCGCTGTCCGGGGCTGCGCTCATTGAGTAACGCGGTGATCTTATGAGGGATCAGATCGCCGGCGCTATGGGTCTGCCACAAATGATACTCCAGCGGACAACTCTGCCAGAGTGAGAGGGCTGGCCAGTCGCCATAGAGTACAGATTCATCAATCAGCGCGACCAGGGCGTAAACCGCGTCATCAATCTGCTGCTGAAAGGGGGTACCCAATTCACGGATTAGACGTCGGTTATACTCTGCCACCGCCTGACTGGCGTACTCAAAAGCCTCCGTGTGCAATTCATCAGGCGGCAGCGTGGTGCTTTTCCAGCGTTCAAACTGCGCCAGCCAGCGAGAGAAGACGTCATCAAACAGACGGCAGGCAGGCATATCAGGATTCGTAGGCGTCATGGCGATCCTCCTGACGGTAAAGCATGATCCGCTGCGGCATGTCATCGGTTTCATGCAGCGGAGCAATGACCAGCGGCGTCTCTTTTTCAAACCACTGGGTGGTAAGCGTTAACGTGAACAGGGCGATACTGCTGTCGACTTCCCAGTCGCCGTGCTGTTCGGCGGACAGTGGAGTGAGTGTCATCCCATGCATTCGCTGACGACGCAAAACGGCCAAAAACGGTTGGCTGGCGATAAGGCTCTTTTGTAACCAGCTTTCTGCTCTAAAGGTGCTGCCAGCAGGCATCAGCAGACCAATCACCACCTGTTCTCCGGCATGGATATTCGCGGGGAGCTGAAGCGAAAACATGTTATCCAGTCTGCTGAAGTTGATCCGTTGATAGCGGCGATGAATATGCGCCAATTGATTTTTCAACATGGTGAAAAGGGAGGCGAATGCCGGCTGCATGTTTTGATAATCGAAGGTCGGCAGCAAGGGCAGGGTTTTATCCTGGGTCAGAATTGCCGTCTGCCCGAGAAATAAACACAGCGCGCGGTAAAGATCCTCAGGGTGTGGACGCCCACCGTTAATCAGGCTTTCCAGCAGCGGTAAAGCCCCTTGAATACTTTGTAACGACAACGTTAGCCACAGCCAGTCATTGGTGCGTTGGCTCTGTTGCGCCAACTGCATTTCCCGGCTTAAAAATAGAATTTTTTCTCTTGCCTGTAAGCAGAGTTGTCGCGTGTTGCGGGAAAGATAGCTTTCTTCACTGACGCTGGGCGAGGGCGGAAACCAGTCGCTCTGACGAAATCCTGCTTCGGTATACACTATCTGAAGTAGCGGCAGACAGATTAAATCGGCGCGTTCATGCTGACAAACCAGGCGTGGTGCGGGCTGCCACAGCGAAATACTTTCAGGAAATTCTCCGCTGCTCAGATCCGGCATTGGGGCGCTGTTCGTTGAGCGATAGCGGTCATTCATCAACTGCCACTGTCCGGCGCGGTTTAGCGGCGGCAGCGCCAGCCAGAGAATATGTTCACTGTCCGGCGCGGCGGGGAGCAGATGTTGGCAGTCGAACTCCAGCGGCGAGTCGCGGCTGATATCGTACTCAACCGGCGTGCCATCGGGCATGATTGCCTCAAGACGCAGGATACGCAGCATACCGGCACACAGTGCGGCTTCGTCGATATGTAGGTGGTTAACGCCCCAGAATCCGGGATTGGAGCACCGCGCCAGCATGGCGGGAAGCATTTCATTGCGCAGCGCCTGTAACTGGAAATGTTGCGGCAACATCGCCATCCCTTCGTACCAGCAGACCATTGCCGGAATCGTGCTCATAGTATCTTCCTTGTTCAGGGCGCCAGAATTGCCTCATCCGTCATCAGTAGCAGATGCAGTGAACTGACTTTATCCAGCCGGAGCCGGTGATCGCCTTCACTGCGATAACGTGCAAACAGTAGCGTTGCTTCTGTCGTAACGCCCTGCAGGGGATTTTCTTGCGCAACAAAACGTGAACCTGGCACTAGTTCCAGAGACCAGACGCGAAATCCGTCAGGGTTATCACGCAATAATTGTGATTTGGCATTAAACCACTGTGTCGCGGAGAGTGACTGGACGGTGGGTAACAGCGCGCTATCGGTAATAGCGACAATATCTACTGCTACCGGTGCGTTATCATTGGCATCCGGAACTGTTTCAATAATTACATCATTAAATGCCACACGGTTTTGCCACAATGAACAGCCGCTATTCAGTAACGTTAAGGTACTGAATAATATTAATATGGCCGAATGGCATATGCCGCTTTTCATATAAAGTCCTTTTATATTGTCATAAGAACGGTAATTAATGGTTGAAGTTTGTTTTTTGATTTAAATCATTATTCAGCGCGGATTATATAATAAAAAACGTTTTGCTTGATTTATTCACGTGGTGAATTAGTTTTGTTGAAAATATCATTTTAGTGATTATTGTTTTGTATCTTATTGATTTTAGTTGGCTATTTAATTGCTTTTGATTTTTATCAAAGCGGCGATCCTGGTATAAAAACTGAAAAATTATGTTGATATTTATTTTTTGTTGTGTTTTTTATATTGCATGTAGTTATTCAGAAAAATCTATTTTCGAATAATGGTGCGGAAAAAATAGCACCAGGGATACTATTGCAATAAAAAGGATTAAATATGGCAGAGAGCATTCAGCATAAACTCAACCGTATTAGGCCGCCGCGCGTGCAAATAACCTATGACGTGGAAACTGGTGGCGCGATTGAGAAAAAAGAACTTCCTTTGGTTGTTGGTATTTTAGCGGATCTATCCGGGCATCCGGCATCTCCACCGGCTAAATTACGTGAGCGCCGTTTTGTTGAAATCGATCGTGATAATTTCGACGATGTACTCTCTTCTGCTTGGCCTCGTCTGGCGATACAGGTTGAAAATCGTCTGGCTAATGATGGCAGTAAACTGAACGTAGAACTCCACTTCAACGAATTCGACGACTTTTCTCCTCTCAATATCATTAATCAGGTTAAACCCCTCCAACGTCTTTTTCTTGCCCGTCAACGCTTACGCGACCTGCTGACCAAACTGGATGGTAACGACGATCTGGATACGTTGTTGCAGCAGGTAGTCAATGACAACGCTGAGCTTCAGGCGTTAAGACCCATTGCTGAAGAAAAACCGACTGACAACGCGTAACTAAAAAGGGGAAGAACAATGGACAATGTTCAGGAACAAGCTGAAACCGGTGGGCAAACCGTTACGTTGAGCGTGCTGGACCGCATTATTCAGGAAGGGCGAATGGCGCGCGATGAGCTACAGCAGACCTACGCGCGTGACATGCTGGAAGAACTGGCTACGCAGATTCTTGATGAAGGGATGGTGATTGAAAGCGATACCGTAGCGATGATCAACCACCGCATCGCGCAGATTGACGCGCTCATCAGCGACCAGTTGAATGAAGTATTACATCACCCGGAGATGCAGAAACTGGAAGCCTCCTGGCGTGGCCTGCATCAATTTGTGATGAATACCGAAACCAGCACCCGGCTGAAATTGCGTCTGCTGAATGTGTCACGTAAGGAGTTGCAGGACGATCTGGAAAAAGCGGTCGAGTTTGACCAGAGCACGTTGTTCAAAAAACTGTATGAAGATGAATACGGGACTTTCGGCGGCAACCCTTACAGCGTGTTGGTGGGCGATTTTGAGTTTGGTCGACATCCGCAGGACGTGGCGCTGCTGGAGAAAATCTCCCAGGTGGCGGCAGCGGCCCATGCGCCATTTATTGCTGCCGCCAGTCCGCGCTTATTTGATATGGGATCGTTCGCTGAGCTGGGCGTCCCGCGCGATCTGGCGAAGATCTTCGAAAGCACCGAATTGATTAAATGGCGAGCCTTCCGCGATAGCGATGACTCCCGCTATGTCTCGCTGGTGTTACCGCATGTGTTGCAGCGTCTGCCGTACGGACCGGATACGGTGCCGGTAGAAGGGGTGAACTTCGTTGAAGATGTTAACGGCATGGACGCGAGTAAATACCTGTGGGGCAACGCCGCATGGGTGCTGGCTAACCGCATTACCGAGGCATTTGCCTTGTATGGCTGGTGCGCGGCGATTCGTGGCGCTGAAGGCGGTGGACTGGTGGAAGATCTTCCAGCGCATACCTTCTCTACGCCATCCGGCGATATCAGTCTGCGCTGCCCAACGGAGATAGCCATCACCGATCGCCGTGAGAAAGAGTTGAACGATCTCGGGTTTATCGCGCTGTGCCATAAAAAGAATACTAACACCGCCGCATTCTTTGGTGGACAAACGACTAATCAGGCAAAAATCTACAACACGCCGGAAGCCAACGCCAACGCGCGCATTTCAGCGATGCTACCGTACATCCTGGCCGCCTCGCGCTTTGCGCACTACCTGAAGGTTATTATGCGCGACAAGATTGGCAGCTTTATGAGCCGTGACGAGATCGAAAGCTACCTCAACAACTGGATTGCCGATTATGTCCTGCTCACCGACAGCGCCCCACAGGAGATCAAAGCGCGTTATCCACTGCGCGAAGCGCGGGTGGACGTAAGTGCTGTGCCTGGCAAGCCGGGAGTCTATCGCGCGGTTGTATTCCTGCGTCCGCACTTCCAGTTAGAAGAGTTAACCACTTCTATTCGTCTGGTCGCCGAACTGCCGCCACCGGCAGCCGCTTGATCATTAAGGAGATAAACCATGGATGCGATTTTTTTAAAGCTCGACGATATCAAAGGCGAAAGTCAGGTTGATGGATTTAAAGATCAGATAGAGATCATGTCCTACAGCCATAACGTCGCAATGCAGGTCACCAACGACGTCAGTAACACCGAACGCACCTCCGGACGGGCGCACGTGGGGGAAATGTCGCTGACCAAGTTTGTCGACCTTTCCACGCCGAAGCTTAACGAGTACTGCTGCAGCGGGAAGATGATTAAAGAAGCCGTGTTGACGTTATGTCGGAATGATGACGGCAAAATGCTGCCACTTATCGTGTATACCCTGGATAACGTGATTATCTCGCATCTGAGCGTGAGCGGCGGTTCCGGCGGTAAGCCGGTGGAAACGATGTCGCTAAATTTCACCAAAATTAAATGGGAAATTACCGCTCAGAAACTGGGAGGTCAGAAAGAGGGTAACGTCTCTTCCGTCTGGGATATGGCGATGAATAAGAAACCGTAACTTGAGGTAATGCCCATGTCACTACCCGTCGCGCTGCTCGACAGACTGATGGATGAGGACATTACGCCGCGTGAGTCGGTTTGCCGGGAGTTGAGAAGACTGTTCAACTCCCGTGCGGCAGAAGATGCTGACACATTGCCGGTGCTGCTTGCCTGGGGCGTCCCGGAATGGCACGGGCTGAACGCGGGCGATGAACGGGTGCTGCGTTGGTATTGCCGTCAGCTGCGCGCTGCTATTTTGCGCCATGAGCCTCGGATTCAGGCGCTGATCGTGAGCGTAAAAGATGCCCATCATCAGACGCTGGCGCTGCAACTTGACGCGATGCTGTGGAACGACGACGAACCACTAACGCTGGAGCTGGCGTACCAAAATGGCGGTTGGCGATAACCCGTATCAGGGGAGATCAATGGACGATCGATTGCTTGATGATTATCTGCAAGAGCTACGATGGCTGCGAACCGCCAGCGGTGAATTCGCTCGTCGGCATCCGCATGTTGCTTCCCGACTGCGGCTGAGTGAATTCGATTGCCCGGATCCCCATGTTGAACGACTTCTGGAAGGCTTTGCGTTGCAAAGTGCCAGGCTGCATCAGCGTCTTGATGACGGCTTTGGTGAGCTATGCGACTCGCTACTGGAACAGCTCTCTCCCCATTTGTTACGCCCTTTTCCTTCTTGCGCAACCGCTTGTTTTACCGCCGATCCGCTGGCGGGCGATCTGAGTCAGGGCTACACGCTTCCTGCTGGAACGCCGTTATACGCGCAAACGGAAAGTGGAGAAACAGTCTGGTGGCGCACGGCGTTGGCGCAAACGCTGTGGCCTATCGAGATTGAAAATGTTGTCTGGTGTGATGCCGCACAGGCCCGGCAGTTGAGCGGAATGGCGCAGGCGCGTGGCGCATTGCGTATTCAGCTACGTTGCCTGCCGCCGCATCAGTTCTCAACGTTGGCGGTAACACAGTTGCGCATTCATCTCAGCGGTTCGCCGCAAATCAATGCCACGCTGTTTGATTTGTTATATGCCCATGTCATCGGGCCGCTGCGCCCACATCCCATTGGCCTGCTGAATGCCGAAAAGATTTTGCCCAGCGAACCGGGCGTAGAGTCCAGCGTGCTGGCGCTCAGTGCCTGGATGAACTGTCCGCAGACGCTGATGTATTTTGATTTACCGCTGCCGTCGACGGGCGAGGGCGACAGTATCACGGTGTGTATCCCTTTCGACAATGCTCCACAGGCAGCACAGCATATTAAACCTGGCGATATTCGTCTGGGCTGCGTGCCGGTAATAAACCTTTTTACTCGCACCTCAGAGCCGCTGTTTGTCGAACATACCCAGAGCGAACATCGGCTGGTCGCCGATCATCATGACAAAAATGTGCACATCTACCGCGTACAGGCGCTGTGGATGAGTCGCCGTGAGAAAGCCTGGCGCGTTCCTGCGTACTACTCAGCCCAGGGGCATAGCGAGGCCCGCTGGTTCTGGTATGCACGGCGTCACCGCCACCAGGGGAATGCGCTGTGGCTAACGCTAGTGGACAGCCGTTTTGACCCGTATGTGGCTGATGAAGAAACCAGTCTGACGGCAACGCTCTGGTGCAGCAACGGTGAGCAAGCCGCACAACTTACAGCGGGAACGCCATTGACCTTCGAAGTGCCGGGCCCGGTTGCGCAAGTACATTTACTGGGTACGCCGACCACGCCTTCTGAGCCAGCATTACAGCGGGACACGCGCTGGAAGTTGCTTTCCTCGCTGGCGCTCAATCACCTGTCGCTGGTGGAAGGCGAGATGGCGCTGGCGTCGCTGAAAGAGCTGCTGGCGCTGTACGCCCCTTCCGCCGCGTCACCCGCTGTCTGGCAACAGATTAATGGTATTCGCGAGATGCGTTGCCAACGGGTCAGTGAGCATCGGGGAGGCGATGCCTGGCGCGGTTGGCATAACGGCATCCGGGTTACGTTAGCCCTTGAACCACAATCATTTACTGGCAATAGCCGACTGCTATTTGCCGGCATCATCGCCCGTTTTCTGGCTCGCAATGCCACCGCGAACTGCTTTGTTCGTACGGTATTGCAGGAAGATGGAGAGGAACTGTCGCTATGGACAGAAGCCGAACAGACCGCGCTGATAGCGTAATCGCCCAATTGCGGCGCGAGCCGTGGCGCTTTTCGCTCGAGCAGTGTATCCGCATCTTACGGGCGAGCGGTGAAACGCCCGCGCTGCGGGGGGAACTGGGGCTGGCGTTCGCGCCTGCGGAGGTGTCGCTGCGCGACGGTACCCTTCAGGTCCACAGCCTGGGGCCGGGCGGGGCCGATGGGGTGCTGCCCTACGGCTGGCTGGAATGGCTGCAACAGGCGGCGCAGGATAAAAACAGCGCGTCGCAGGACTTTATTCATCTGTTTCAACAGCGATTGATTCAACATCACTGCCGTAGCCTGAGCCTGTATCGGCTGGCAACGCCTTACGCCAGGCGAGAAGATGCGCCGGGGTTTACGTTGATGCGGGTGCTGTGTGGTTTTGATCTGGATGCCGTAAAAAAGCCTCAGTCTGGGCAGCTACAGCGTCTGCTGTCGCAAAGCAGCGGGCTGGCGAATCGTCGGCGTTCAACGGCGGGATTTGTGGCGCTGGTGGCGGCAACGCTCGGTATCACCGTCCATATTGAAGAGTTTATCGGGCGCTGGCAATCCTTGCCGCTGGCGTCTCAAAGCCGGACCGGGTGTCGGCTGGGGCGCAATAGCGTCGCCGGTCGGCGAATATGGAATCAGCATGCGGCGCTACGGGTGCATCTGCGTGCGGAAAATGCCGCGCAGTGGCGAACATTTTTACCTGGCGGGCGGGGATTTATTCAACTGAGCAAATTAGCGGAAATCTGGTTTGGCGCGGGAATAACGCTGGAATTGATGATGCGCGGGACCCTGACTCTGGATCATCGCTTAACCCGCGCTGCACCGCCGCGTCTGGGTTATACCGCGCAACTGGCAGGGCGCAAGCCCGCCATGTTCCATTGCCAACAGCATCTTGAGGAGAACAGTAAATGGATTTGAAAGCGCTGGTAAAACGACTGAACCCAATTTGTTTTCGTGCGCTGGAACAGGCCGCCGAACGCAGCCGGGCGCAGGGACACTGGTTCGTTGAGCCGGAGCATATGCTGCTGGCTTTACTGGATGATGAACACTGTGATTTAGCGTATTGCCTGAGCAACGCGGCTATCTCCACCGATACGTTACGTGAAGAGATCCAGCGTGCTCAGGCGCAGTTCAAAACGGGCTGTACGCGGATGCCGGTGTTTTCAGTACACCTGATAGAGCTACTGGAAGGGGCGATTTTGCAGGCGACGTTTCAGCGTATTCCTCTGGTTCGTTCGGCCTTATTGCTCCTGACCTTACTCACCCGAGAACGGCTGCGAAGCCAGTTGGCGCAGGGAATGCCACTGTTGTTACAGCTTCCGGCTACGGAGCTGGAAAGCCAGTGGCAGAGCTGGTGTCGCAACTCCGTTGAGGAGGCTGCAGACCCTGACAAGGGCGAATCCCCGAAGCGTGAAGGCGGGGTTCTGGATCAATATACGCACGATCTGACGCGTGACGCGCGGGAAGGGCGGATCGATCCGATCATCGGGCGCGACGCGGAGATCCGCCAGTGCATCGACATCCTGCTGCGTCGCAGGCAAAACAACCCGATTCTGGTGGGTGCGCCAGGTGTGGGCAAAACCGCCGTCGCCGAAGGGCTGGCGCTGCGCATTGCCGAAGCCAGCGTGCCGCCGCCGTTGCGTGATGTCGCTCTGCTGGCGCTCGATCTTGGCTTGTTGCAAGCGGGAGCGGGCGTGAAAGGTGAATTTGAGCAGCGACTAAAAGGCGTCATTGACGCCGTTAAAAAATCCCCGCAGCCGATTATTTTATTTATCGACGAAGCCCACACGCTGATTGGCGCGGGCGGCGCCGAGGGGGGTAATGATGCCGCCAACCTGCTGAAACCGGCGCTGGCGCGTGGTGAACTGCGTACCATCGCCGCCACCACCTGGCAGGAGTACAAAAAATATTTTGAGAAAGATCCGGCGCTGGACCGGCGTTTTCAGCGTATCCAGATCGAGGAACCGGACGAGAACAGCGCGGTAATCATGCTGCGGGCGGTGGCCGATAAACTGGAGGCGCATCACGGGGTACAAATTCTGGATACGGCGATCCGAGAGGCGGTGCGCCTCTCGCAGCGCTATATCTCTGGTCGCCAGTTGCCGGACAAAGCGATCAGCGTGCTCGACACCGCCTGCGCGCGGGTGGCGCTGGCGCAGCATGACGTGCCGCCCCAGCTTGAGGAGATCCGTCAGCAGCAGGCGGCCATTGAAGAAGAGAGTGAACGCCTGAACCGCGAACTGCTGGTGGGCGTCGATCATCACGACCGACTGTGTGAACTGGAGGCGCAGGCGGAAAAACTCCACCAGCAGGCGCGGGAAGTGGAAGGACGCTGGCAGGATGAGCGTCAGCGGGTCGGCGAGCTACAGGCCGCCCGTCAGCGGATGCTGGATCTCAGCGCGCGGCTGGACGATGACGAGGAACTGGAGCAAGAGCTGGTGGAGTGCGCGGCGCTGATCGGCAAACTGGAAACTGCCGCCGCCCAGCTACGTGACGAAGTGCCGCTGGTGCCGGACTGCGTCGATCCCGCCATGGTGGCTTCGGTGATCAGCGGCTGGACCGGGATCCCAATCGGCCAGATGCAGACCGATGAAGCCCACGCCCTGCGCACGCTGGTTGCACGGATGAGCGAACGGGTAATGGGACAACAGGCCGCGCTGGAGACCATCGCCCAGCGGCTGCGCGCCTATCGCAGCGGCCTGACCGATCCGCAAAAGCCGGTCGGCGTGTTCCTGCTGGTGGGGCCAACCGGCGTGGGTAAAACCGAAACCGCCTATGCGCTGGCCGATGCTTTGTACGGCGGCGAACGCAATCTGATCACCATTAACCTGTCGGAATATCAGGAGGCGCATACCGTCAGCCAGCTCAAAGGCGCGCCGCCGGGCTACGTTGGCTACGGCAGCGGCGGGGCGTTAACCGAAGCCGTGCGCCGTCGCCCCTATTCGGTGGTGCTGCTCGATGAAATCGAAAAGGCACACCCGGATGTGCTGGAGGCGTTTTATAACGTCTTCGATAAAGGGGTAATGGAAGATGGCACCGGGCTGATTGTTGATTTTAAAAACACGGTGATGCTGGCAACCAGCAATGTCGGCGCAGAGTTAATTCTTGATACGCCTGCAAATGAATTAAACAGCGAGCGGTTTAATGAGGCATTGCGCGAGGAGTTATTAAAGCATTTTCGCCCGGCGTTTTTGGCAAGGATGACCACGGTGGCCTATCGGGCATTGGATGAAAAAATATTAAAAGGGATTGTGCTGGCGAAACTGGAGAAATTATCACAGCGATATTTTGTGGCGACGGGGGAGAAATTAAATATGGAGGATGGGCTGGTAGAAAGGGTTATGGAGAAATGTAAGGGCGCCGGAGCCAGGGATGTTGAGAATCTGGTGGTTGGGGAAGTGATGGGTAAAAATGAATAGGAGCTATTATGCCTTTAACACCAACATATACATCAACAAATATTCGAGGGATGGATCTGCCTTATACTGCTGAAGCTATTTTAGCTTATAATAATATGGATAAAGGTTCTACAGCTGATCAAAAAATAAAACCACCTGGTTTTATTAATGGTGGATGCCCTTATCATCACCAGAGAGGCCATATGATAGGCATGAAATTAGGTGGTGACGGGGGGGATGCAAGAAACCTTGTTACGCTTATTGACGGTACTAATCATCCTTTTATGTATGATTTTGAAGAGAGAGTATTTAAACATGTTAAAGCAAATCCCGGGATGAAATTCATTTATAAGGTAACTGCAAATTATGACGCTTCAAAATATGTACCTGTGCCGACAAGCTTAACCCATTATGGTTCTCCATTAGGAGCAATGGGAAATCCATATTGCCCATTTCCATGCCCTGAATCTTTATCTATTGAATTTTTTCAAATAAACACATCTGTAATGATCCTCGATGTACCTTCTTTGAGTAGACTTGGTGACGCAGTTATTATCCCTAATGGGATATATAAACATCATGAAGGTAGTGCTGCACATATAAGTAAAGGGTGTTTTGCTGCATAGTTTAATGAGGAATTAATATAATCAGCTACTTTAACTGTAGTGAATGACTTCATTGTGTTCTCTAAAACCAACAGCAAACAAAATATACAGATTGGGCGAGGGTAATTCTTAATACTATTAAGATGCCTTTAATGGTACTTTTAAAGGATCTTTTATGGCCTATACTAAAACCTCACTAAAGAGGAAAAAACCATGCCATTTTATATCCTGACCAAAACCGCTGCCAGCATTACCGATCTGAAACGTAACCCAATGGGAACGGTAAACGCCGGGGAGGGTGAAGCGGTGGCGATTTTGAACCGCAATGAGCCTGCGTTCTACTGCGTGCCGCCTGCGGTTTATGCATATCTTCTGGAGCTGGCAGAAGACGCCGAACTTACCCGCATTGCCGACGAGCGTGAAGGTGGAAAGCGAATAAAGGTGTCTTTAAATGATCTGTAATCACGTTATTTTGAATGCAGAACCGCCGGATGGTGGCTTCGCCTTATCCGGCCTACAAAGGCTGCATATTCAGTAGGCCCGCGTAAGCGTAGCGCCACCGGGCATTACGTACTCTACAAATATAAAAGGAATTTCCCCATGCCCGATACCACTATCATCAAACTCACCGCCCCAACCCTGACCGGTCTTACCGCCACCGCAGCGCACACCGAATCGGCGCTCAACGGCCTGACCACCTCCACCGTCGCCGCCACCACTTCCGCGCCGCTAACCCTCGACGCCGCGCTGGCGATTCATCTAACCACCACCATCAATGACGCCAACTACGACGCCCTGATTGCCGAGGCGCACCAGCTTCCGGCGACCAGCAATGCCGATCGCTACCAGTTTGTGCTGCGCCCGTGGCTGTGGTGGCTGACGCTTGCCAGTAACAACCGCGTGTTTCAGAACCTCAGCGCGCAGGAGATCGTCGAGCAGGTGTTTAAAGACGCCGGGTTTAGCGACTACAAATTTCAACTGAAAAGCAAACCGGCGAAGCGGGAATACTGCCTGCAATATAACGAAAGCGATTTTAATTTTGTCTCGCGGCTGCTGGAGCAGGAGGGGATCTTCTGGTTCTTTACCCACGAGGCAGGCAAGCACACGCTAGTGCTGGCGGATGACAACAGCGCCTTCCCGCCGATTGCTGGCGATAAAAAGGTCAAGTATCAGGCCACAGCAAGCGGCGAGCGGGAAACCGGGATGATTCGCTCGGCAGAACTGCATTTACAGGCCACCGCCCAGGGCTTCCAGAGCAGCGATTTTAACTACGAACAACCAAAAGCTGCGCTGTTTTCGCAGACGGGCGAGAAGAAGGGCGGTATGCAGTATCAGCATCCGGGGCGTTTTAGCGTTAAAGCCGAAGGCGACGCGCTGACGGCGTGGAAGGTTAACGCCCTGAAAGCGCAGGCGAAACAGCTGGTCGGTGAAAGCGACTGCGCGGCGTTGATGGCCGGGCACTGGTTTACGCTAACCGATCATGACGACAAATCTCTGAACATCGACTGGCTAATCACCGCCGTTAGCCACGAGTACGACGGTGAACGCTATCGCAACCGCTTCACTGCTATTCCAAAGGCCACGCCGTATCGCCCCCTCGCCGTGACGCCACAGCCCTTTATGCATACGCAAACGGCGACGGTGGTGGGTAAAAGCGGCGAGGAGATCTGGACCGACAAACTTGGTCGGGTGAAGGTGCAGTTCCCATGGGACAGAGAGGGCAAAAGCGACGAAACCAGCTCCTGCTGGCTGCGGGTGGCGACGGCGTGGAGCGGCAACGGCTTCGGCGCGCAGTTTATCCCGCGCATCGGTCAGGAAGTGGTGGTGAGCTTTATCGACGGCGACCCGGATAAACCGCTGATTACCGGCTGCGTCTACAACGGCGCGAATGCGCTGCCGTACGCACTTCCGGCGAACCAGACCCAGTCGGGCATTAAAACCAAAAGTGAAAAAGGCTTCAACGAACTACGCTTCGACGACAAAAAAGATGCCGAGCTGCTGGCGATGCAGGCGCAAAAAGACTTCCAGCTTACCGTTCTTAACGACAGCAAAACGACTATCAGCCATGATGACATTCAGAACGTCAAAAACGACCGCACGCGTACCGTTGAAGAGGGCAACGAAACCGTCACCCTAAAAAAAGGCAATCGTGCGGTGAAAATCGAAAAAGGCAGCGACACACTGGAGGTAAAAGAGAAGCGCAGCGTGACGGTGAAAGGCGATCAGGAGCACGTCATCGACGGCAACGAGACGCATAAGGTAAAGGGCAACTACACGCTGAACGTCGATGGCAACCTGACGATTAAGGTCAGCGGTACGCTAACTCTCGAGAGCGGTAAAACGTTGGACATCAAGAGCGGGTCGGGTCTTAACGCCAGCGCGTCGGGCAGCATGAAGCTGGATGCCACCAGCATAGCCAGTGAAGCGAAAGCCTCGCTGACCCAGAAAGCCGCAACCATCAGCCACGAAGCAAAAGCCACGCTCACCAGCAAAGCCAGCGCGACCCAAACGGTGGATGGTGGCGGGATGCTGATGATTAAAGGTGGCCTGGTGAAGATTAACTGATGAGCGATACGCAGGAATATCACCTGGATAACACCCTGCTACGGGCAAATCTTGCGAACGACCAGCTAAACGGTGAGACGAGAATTGAAGAGAACGGACGCCTGCTGGCAGTTTTGCGATATCAACAGGGGGCGCTGCATGGGGTAATGGAGCGCTGGCATCCTAACGGCCAGCTAGCTATGCAGCAGGCGTATCGTGAGGGCAGGCCGGACGGTATTGCTCGTTACTTCTCGGAAAACGGCGAGCTACTGCGAGAAGAGCAGTGGCTTGACGGCCTGCTGCACGGCGAATGCCGCAGCTTTTATCCTTCCGGGCAGCTACAGCAGCGTGAGCAGTGGAGTCAGGGGTTGCGTCACCAGCTCAGCGAACAGTTCTATCCGGACGGCTCGCTTGCCCAGCGTCTCTGTTATGAAAAGGGGATACTGAAAGGGGAAGCGGAGCGCTGGCTGCCGGATGGGCGTGCCATTGATGCCCGTGGTAAAGCGCAATCGCGAATGAGTAAATGGACGGAGAGGCTGTGAATACGCCTCTCCTGAGTGATTTTATCGCAAATGATGCACGACCTGGTTGCTGCTACCGCGCCAGATCAGCGCCGGGTCTTTGAGGTCCTGCACAAATTTGCCATCAACCAGCACGTTGATGAGATCCACCACCTGCATCTGTGCGGCGTTGAGTTCATCGAGCTTGTAGCCGGTCCACACCCAGATATCTTTCCCCGGACACTCAGCGCGAATACGTTGCACCAGTTGCAGAATATCCGGCACGTTCTGCGGATGCAGCGGATCGCCGCCCGACAGCGAAATTCCCTGACGGTGAATACGCGTGTCGTTCAGATCGGCAATGATCTTATCTTCCATCTCTTTGGTAAACGGCTCGCCGGAATTGAGCCGCCAGGTGCTTTTGTTATAGCAACCGGGGCATTCGTGCACGCACCCTGACACAAACAGGGTGCATCGGGTTCCTGGGCCGTTGACGATATCGACAGGATAGTATTGATGGTAGCGCATAGAGGATGTCCAGAAAGCATGTAGGCCGGATAAGGTGCTTGCACCGCATCCGGCAACATTGTGATGCCTGATGGCGACGCGATTGCGTCTTATCAGGCCTACGGCCTTTGCAAACGGATATTAACCGATCTGCCCATTGCCTAAATGCTTAACGCGGCGCTTCACTTCTTCCTGCTTACCGGCGTTAAACGGACGTGCGTCCGGGCTGCCTAAATAACCGCACACGCGGCGGGTGACCGACACGCGCGCGGCGTCGTGGTTACCACATTTCGGGCAGGTGAAGCCTTTACTGGTGCACTCGAACTCACCGGTAAAGCCGCACTCGTAGCATTCATCGATTGGCGTGTTGGTGCCGTAATACGGCACGTGCTGATAGCTGTAATCCCAAACGTCCTCCAGCGCTTTCAGGTTGTGCTGAATATTCGGGTACTCGCCGTAGCAAATGAAGCCCCCGCTCGCCAGCGGCGGGTACGGCGCTTCGAAATCGATCTTGTCGTACGGGTTCACCTTTTTCTCCACGTCGAGGTGGAAGCTGTTGGTGTAGTAACCTTTGTCGGTTACGCCCGGCACCACGCCAAACTCGGCGGTATCCAGACGGCAGAAGCGGTCACACAGGTTTTCACTCGGCGTGCTGTACAGGCTAAAGCCATAGCCGGTCTCGTCTTTCCACTGATCGACCGCCTGACGCAGACGTTCCACAATGGCGATACCTTTGGCGCGCAGCTGCTCGCTGTCATAGACATGTTTGTCGCCAAACAGCGCGTTGATGGTCTCATGAATGCCGATGTAGCCCAGAGAGATAGAGGCGCGACCATTTTTAAAGATCTCAGACACGTCATCGTCCGCTTTCAGACGCACGCCGCAGGCACCTTCCATGTACAGAATGGGCGCAACGCGGGCTTTTACGCCTTCCAGACGCGCGATACGGGTCATCAGCGCTTTACGCGCCAGCACCAGACGGTCGTCGAGCAGTTTCCAGAAGGTGGCTTCATCGCCATGGGCTTCCAGCGCGATACGCGGCAGGTTGAGGCTGATAACGCCGAGGTTGTTGCGACCATCGTGAACCTGTTCGCCGTTCTCGTTTTCCCAGACGCCGAGGAAGCTGCGGCAGCCCATTGGCGTTTTGAACGAACCGGTGACTTTGACCACCTGATCGTAGTTCAGGATGTCCGGGTACATACGCTTGCTCGCGCACTCCAGCGCCAGCTGCTTGATATCGTAGTTCGGATCGCCAAACTTGTGGTTCAGACCATCGCGAATCGCGAACACCAGTTTCGGGAACACCGCGGTTTTACGGTTTTTACCGAGGCCAGCAATGCGGTTACGCAGAATAGACTGCTGGATCAAACGCGATTCCCAACTGGTGCCCAGGCCAAAACCAAAGGTGACGAACGGCGTCTGACCGTTGGCGGTATGCAGGGTGTTCACTTCATACTCAAGGGACTGGAATGCGTCGTAGCACTCTTTTTCGGTACGGGAATGGGCATAACCGTCAGCGTCCGGGATCTGCCATTCTTCAGCGGTCTTGCGATGTTTATTAAAGCTCTCGGTCACGAACGGCGCGAGAACTTCATCAATACGGTTAATGGTAGTACCGCCATAAATATGGCTGGCAACCTGCGCGATAATTTGCGCGGTCACGGCGGTCGCGGTAGAGATGGATTTTGGCGGCTCAATCTCCGCGTTACCCATCTTAAAGCCCTGCGTCAGCATGCCTTTCAGGTCGATCAGCATGCAGTTAAACATCGGGAAGAACGGCGAGTAGTCGAGATCGTGATAGTGAATATCACCACGCTCGTGCGCCTGGACAACATCACGCGGCAGCAGGTGTTGGCGCGCATAGTGTTTGGCGACGATACCGGCCAGCAGGTCGCGCTGGGTCGGGATCACTTTGCTGTCTTTGTTGGCGTTTTCGTTCAGCAGAGCAGAGTTGGTTTGCTCAACCAGACCACGAATTTCCTGGTTCAGACGGCCACGTTTTTCACGCTGGATATCACGGTCGTGGCGATATTCGATGTACGCACGGGCGAGTTGTTTGTACGGGCCAGACATCAGCTGGTTTTCTACCGCTGTCTGGATCTCGTTGATATCGACCTGGCTGCGCTCATTCATCAGGCTACTAACGACTTCTGCGACGGTGGCACAGTAATCTGCGTCATCGACTCCCGCTGCTTTAGCTGCACGCAGAATGGCTTCTTTGATGCGCTCTGATTTAAACGGCACTTTACAGCCATCTCGTTTCATCACATGCGGTGTCATGATCACTCCATATTTATAAGAACAGGTTATCCACAGAGGTTGGGGAAGCGGCCATGGCTTTATTCATCTCTATTGCCAATGACTTCCCGCAATCCTGACCCACGTTATCCACAATTCCACCGTGAAGCGGTGCATTGTAGTTGTAGCAATTATAGGCGATTAATACAACATATTGGGTCGGCGTGCATTTTAAGTTCTATATGTAGTGATTTGCATCAAGGATGTTTACGATTTTTTTGATGTAGCGCAAAGTAAAAATCGGAGCGTACAGATGACGGGCGCTACAGCCGATTGTAAATTACCCCTGGAAAATTCTGATTAATTATTCAGCAAAAACAGGAAGGTAAGCTGAGCGTAGGCGACAACGCCCGGCCACGCTATGCGTACCGGGCCCGAACATCATTGCAAGCTATTTTTGCACCCACCAGACGGCTTCAAAAGGGCGCAGCGTCATGTCAACGGGTTGGCTGGCGACCTCGGCATAGTTGTGCATCAGCACCTGCCAGTTTCCGTCGGCATGCGTCGGTTGCCAGCTCTGGAAGGTATCGCTCAGGTTGGCAATGACCAGCAGCCGCCGTCCTTGCCATTCGCGCTGATAACACCATACGTGTGGGCTGTCTGGTAACAGATCCTGGTAATCGCCCCAGGTGATAACCGGCTCCGTTTTACGCAGGGCGATCAGCTTCTGATAGGTGTAAAACACAGAATCAGCATCATCAAGCGCCGCTGCAACGTTGATCTTGGCTGCGTTGTCACACAGATTGATCCACGGCTCGCCCGCGGTGAAGCCCGCGTGTTGGCTGGCATCCCACTGCATTGGCGTGCGGCTGTTATCGCGGGATTTACTGGCGAGGATTGCCAGCAACTCTTCGACATCGCGTCCCTGCCCGTTCAATTCGGCGAACATGTTATGGCTTTCTACATCGCGGTAATCAGTAATCTGGCGGAAATGCGGGTTGGTCATGCCAATCTCTTCCCCCTGGTAGATATAGGGCGTGCCCTGCATACCGTGCAGCACCATCGCCAGCATTTTGGCGGCGGGCACACGGTATTTCCCTTCATCGCCAAAACGCGACACGATGCGCGGCTGGTCGTGGTTACACCAGAACAGCGCATTCCATGCGACGTTGTGCATGCCCTGCTGCCAGTGGCGGAACAGAGTTTTGAGCGCCACGTAGTCCGGTTTGGCTAACGTCCATTTTTCACCGTTGGGGTAATCCACCTTCAGGTGGTGGAAGTTAAAAGTCATCGACAGTTCGCTACCGTCCAGCGCGGCGTATTGCTGACAGTTTTCCAACGTGGTGGAAGACATTTCGCCGACCGTCATCAGGCTACGTGGGGTGAAAACGTCGCGGTTCATCTCGCGTAAAAACGCATGCGCGCGCGGACCGTCGGTATAAAAACGGCGACCATCGCCGTCGGGATCGTTCGGGAAGTCCTGATCTTTGGAGATAAGATTGACGACGTCGAGGCGCAGGCCGTCCACGCCGCGATCGGCCCAGAACTCGCACACTTTTTTCAGCTCGGCGCGTACCGCCGGGTTTTGCCAGTTCAGGTCGGCCTGCTCCGGGGCAAAGAGATGCATATAATACTGCTCGCTTTCGGCGTGCCAGCCCCAGGCGCTGCCGCCAAATTTTGACTGCCAGTTGTTCGGCGGGGTGGTCGGTTCGCCGTCGCGCCAGAGATAAAACTGACGATACGGGCTGTCTTTATCCAGCGCCTCACGAAACCAGGCGTGCTGGGTTGAGGTGTGGTTAAACACCATATCCAGAATAATGCGTATGCCGCGCGCTTTCGCCGCTGCTACCAGTTCGTCAAAGTCTGCAAGCGTGCCGTAAGCCGGGTCAACTGACATGTAGTCGGCGACATCGTAGCCGTTATCAACCTGCGGCGAAATGTAGAACGGCGTCAGCCAGATAGCGTCCACGCCCAGCTTTTGCAGATAGCCGAGGCGCTGCGTTACGCCGCGCAAATCACCCGTGCCGCTGCCGGTGGTGTCCTGAAAACTCTTGGGATACACCTGATAGATAACGCCGTTTTGCCACCAGTGTGGAATATTCATTGCTGTTTCCTGGAGATACGATGGGGCGCAACTGCGCCCCGAAGAAAAGTTACACAATCTGTAATGTGCCCTGACGGTATTTACGCTGGTAGACGAATGAGGTCAGTACCATCGGGATAACGATCGCGATGACCATCGCCATGCCAAACACCTGCCAGTAAGTCGGCTGAATGGAGAGGATGCCCGGCAGGCCGCCGACGCCAATGCCGTTCGCCATCACGCCGTTCAGGCCGCACAGCAGACCGGCGAGACCGGAGCCGATCATCGCGCACAGCATCGGGAAGCGGTATTTCAGGTTGATCCCGTACATCGCCGGTTCCGTTACCCCGAGATAAGCCGAGATCGCCGCAGGTACTGATATTTCGCGTTCATTGTGTTTGCGGCTGGAGATAATGATGCCGACCACCGCAGAAGCCTGAGCGATGTTTGACAGCGCAATCAGCGGCCATACCGGCGTACCGCCCATGCTCTGGATCATCTGCATGTCGATAGCCAGCGTGGTCTGGTGTACGCCGGTGATCACCAGCGGCGCATACAGGAAGCCGAACAGCGCCGCGCCAATCGGCGCAAAGCTGCCGGTCATCAGATGACGAACCGCGAACGCCACGCCGTCGCCGATCATGCGGCCAAACGGACCGATAAACGCGTGCGCAAGGAATACCGCGAGGATCAGCGAGCACACCGGGACGATCACCAGATACAGATAATCCGGGACGATGCGTTTCATGCGCGTTTCAATAAATCCAAGCGCCAGACCGGCCAGCAGGGCCGGAATAACCTGCGCCTGGTAGCCCACTTTCTCTATGCTGAACAGGCCGAAGTTCCACACTTCCGGCACCTGTTGACCGAGCAGATAGGCGTTCATCAGCTGCGGCGAAACCAGGGTCACACCCAGCACAATACCGAGGATCGGCGTACCGCCCATTTTCTTCACCGCTGACCAGCAGATCCCGACAGGCAGATAGAAGAAGATCGCTTCGCCAATCAGCCACAGGAAGTCGTAGAGGGTTTTCAGCGACGGATGCATCTGCGCCAGCGTCTGGCCGTTACTCATTGGCAGATCGCCGATCACATTGCGAAAACCTAAGATTAAGCCGCCGCTAATCAGCGCTGGCAGCAGAGGGAAGAAGATCTCTGCAAAATGAGAAATGAGCTGTTCATGCCACTTCATGTTCTGCCGCGCGGCTTTTTTCGCCTGCTCTTTGTCGGCACTGGCCTGGCCGGTGGTCGCCAGCAGCGCTTTGTAGTAATCGCCCACCTCGGTGCCAATCACCACCTGAAACTGCCCGGCGTTGGTGAAGCAGCCTTTGACCATCGGCAACTGCTCTATCTCTTTTGGCCTGGCATTCGCAGGCTGATTCAGCACAAAACGCAGGCGAGTGATGCAGTGGCTCACCGTAGCGATATTGTCGCGCCCGCCTACCAGCTCAATCAGCCGGTCGATGTCTGCTTGTTTTATTTTGCTCATGATGACGTGTATTCCCCGTAGGCCGGATGAGACGCGTTAGGTCGCCATCCGGCAACTCCCGCGTTGTTGGCGCAAGAGTATATCTTCGATGAATATTTAAAAACGGGAACGTTCCCGAAACGCAGCGAAGATCACAAATTAGCGCTCAGAAAGCGATCAGGCGAGGGTGGAGGGAATAACGATTTGTCGCGGTTCGCTACGGCCGTTGATCTGCTCGATCAGCTGCGAGGCCGCTTGTCGTCCGGCTTCGGCGTAACCGGGATCGACGGTGATAATTTCCGGATGGAGGAATTTCATTAGCGGTGTGTTGCCCACACTCGCCAACTGCAGATTATCAATCCGCTGCTCCTGCAGATATTTGCTGACCCCAAGGGCAAGGGTATCCGTCGCACAGACTAAGGCGGTGGTTTCCGGGGTGATGACATTGGCGGCCTGCTCATAGCCCTGCTTCATGGCCAGGCCCGGTAGTGCGGCAACCGGATGCAGTTTGTGTTTCTTACAGAATGCCAGGTAGGCTTCATGACGGCGCTTACCGGTGGTCACGTCGCTATGGGGGACGCCAAGAAAGCTAATATGGCGGTGGTCGCGATCGTATAAACGCTGCATCAGGGTATGAATAGCGCCCTCATCGTCATAGCAGACGGAGGCAAAGCCTTTGGCATCTCTGGCCAGCAGTACCAGAGAATCCTGCCAGGAGGTGAGCATCGTTTCGGTAATGCCGGTAAAACCAAACAGCACCACACCGTCAATATTACGGCGTCTGAGCATGCCCAGATGTTCTTCGACCAGTTCAGGCGAGAACTGGCTTTCCATCATGATCGGATCGTAACCCTGTTCATAAAAAGCGGGCAGCATGGTCTGCACGGCGAGATTTTCTGAAAGAGAATCCAGGCGCGTGACGATAATCGCCACCACCTTGTCGCTTTGCCCACGCATGGCGCGTGCGGAGCGGGAAGGGGAAAAACCGTGCTGATTCATCACCGCTTCGACGCGTTCACGGGTACGTTCGCTGACGCCGCTTTCGTTGTTGAGAACGCGGGAAACCGTGGATTTCCCCACGCCGCTTAAGCGGGCGATGTCTTTAATGGTCAGCCGATTTTGCATCCTGTTTTCCCGTGTCGCGTGTGAAGTTATGCCAAAAGAGAATAACTTTACTCAAGCACAGTGCAATGGGCAAAGTCTGGTATACGTTTGGTTTAGTTTCTATGCTTTATCATACCGCCATAATTGCCACAAACCTTATGGTTTTCTGCGTATAATCCGCGACGCTTATCATTCACTTACCGGAGGCTATATGGATCCCGATCCCACCCCTCTCCCGAGACGGAGAAACACAACTTTCCGGTAAGCCTGTCTTTCACTGTCTTACCGGATGCGTAAGACAGTGACGTTCTGACGTCCCTGTTGTGATTTTAAAATTGCCGTCAGGCAAGGCTTTGCCACGCCTGAAAGATTTACTGCGCCTGTTAAGACTGGCGCAGGGGGACTGCCTATGTTCAAAAATATGACTCGCCAGCTGTTTGCCCGGCTTAACCGCCATTTACCACATCGTCTGGTGCATCGCGATCCGTTGCCCAATGCGCAGACCGTTGCCAGCACACCGATCCCGCCCTCGCTGAGCGAACATTGCCTGAAAATGGCGCTGATGGACGAAGCCGCGCTGTGGAAAACGTTTGGCGCACATCCGGAAGGATTAAACGCCGCAGAGGTCGAGAGCGCCCGCGAAATCCATGGCGAAAACCAGTTGCCGGCGCAGAAGCCGTCGCCGTGGTGGGTGCATCTGTGGGTCTGCTACCGCAATCCGTTTAATATTCTGCTGACCATTCTTGGCGCCATTTCCTATGCCACTGAGGATCTGTTTGCTGCTGGCGTCATCGCGCTGATGGTCGCCATCTCGACGCTGCTGAATTTTGTGCAGGAGGCGCGTTCCACCAAAGCGGCAGATGCGCTGAAAGCGATGGTCAGCAACACCGCCACGGTGCTGCGCGTTATCAACGAAAAAGGCGAGAACGGTTGGGTTGAACTGCCGATTGACCAGTTGGTACCCGGTGATGTCATCAAGCTGGCGGCAGGGGATATGATCCCGGCGGATTTACGTATCGTCCAGGCGCGCGATCTGTTTGTGGCGCAGGCTTCGCTGACCGGTGAATCGCTGCCCGTGGAGAAAGTCGCAACCAGCCGCGACCCGCAGCAAAGCAACCCGCTGGAGTGCGATACTCTGTGCTTTATGGGGACCAACGTGGTGAGCGGCACGGCGCAGGCTATCGTGATTTCGACCGGAGCCAATACCTGGTTCGGGCAACTGGCGGGGCGCGTCAGCGAGCAGGAAAGCGAGCAGAATGCCTTCCAGAAAGGGATCAGCCGCGTCAGCATGTTGCTGATCCGCTTTATGCTGGTGATGGCGCCCATTGTGCTCATCATTAACGGCTATACCAAAGGCGACTGGTGGGAGGCGGCGCTGTTTGCGCTGTCTGTTGCGGTGGGGCTGACCCCGGAAATGTTGCCGATGATCGTCACCTCGACGCTGGCGCGCGGGGCGGTGAAGCTGTCTAAACAGAAAGTCATCGTCAAGCACCTTGATGCCATCCAGAACTTTGGCGCGATGGATATCCTGTGCACCGATAAAACCGGGACCCTGACGCAGGATAAAATTGTGCTGGAGAATCATACTGATATCTCTGGAAAACCCAGCGAGCACGTTCTGCATTCCGCGTGGCTGAACAGCCATTACCAGACCGGGCTGAAGAATCTGCTGGATACGGCGGTACTGGAAGGCGTGGATGAGGAATCTGCCCGCCAGCTTTCTACCCGTTGGCAGAAAATCGATGAGATCCCGTTTGATTTCGAACGTCGCCGCATGTCGGTGGTGGTGGCGGAAGAAACTGATGTACATCAGCTGGTGTGCAAAGGCGCGCTGCAGGAGATCCTCAGCGTCTGCACCCAGGTGCGCCACAACGGCGAGATTGTCCCCCTGGATGAGGGCATGCTGCGTCGGGTGAAACGCGTCACGGATACGCTGAACCGTCAGGGGCTGCGCGTAGTGGCGGTGGCCACCAAGTACCTGCCCGCGCGTGAAGGTGATTACCAGCGTATTGATGAGTCGGATCTGATCCTCGAAGGCTATATCGCGTTCCTCGATCCGCCGAAAGAGACCACCGCGCCGGCGCTGAAGGCGCTGAAAGCCAGCGGTATTACGGTGAAAATTCTCACCGGTGATAGCGAGCTGGTGGCGGCAAAAGTGTGCCATGAAGTGGGGCTGGATGCGGGCGATGTGGTGATTGGCAGCAGCATTGAAGGATTAAGCGATGACGAACTGGCAACGCTTGCTCAGCGCACTACGTTGTTTGCCCGCCTGACGCCGATGCACAAAGAGCGCATTGTCACGCTGCTCAAGCGTGAAGGTCACGTAGTTGGCTTTATGGGCGATGGTATCAACGACGCTCCGGCGCTGCGCGCGGCGGACATCGGTATCTCTGTTGATGGCGCGGTCGATATTGCGCGTGAAGCGGCGGATATTATCCTGCTGGAAAAGAGCCTGATGGTGCTGGAAGAAGGGGTGATCGAAGGACGCCGTACTTTTTCTAACATGTTGAAGTACATCAAAATGACGGCCAGTTCTAACTTCGGTAACGTGTTTAGCGTGCTGGTGGCGAGCGCCTTTTTACCGTTCCTGCCAATGTTGCCGCTGCACTTACTGATTCAGAACCTGCTGTATGATGTATCCCAGGTGGCGATTCCGTTTGATAACGTCGACGAAGAGCAGATCAAAAAGCCCCAGCGTTGGAATCCCGCCGAACTGGGCCGCTTTATGATCTTCTTTGGGCCGATCAGCTCGATCTTTGACATTCTGACCTTTTGCCTGATGTGGTTTGTCTTCCATGCCAATACGCCAGAGCATCAGACGTTGTTCCAGTCGGGCTGGTTCGTGGTGGGCCTGCTGTCACAAACGCTGATTGTGCATATGATCCGTACCCGTCGCGTGCCGTTTATCCAAAGTCGCGCCGCATGGCCGCTGATGCTAATGACGCTGGTCGTGATGGTGGTGGGCATTGCATTGCCGTTCTCGCCGCTGGCCAGCTATCTGCAATTGCAGGCGCTGCCGCTGAGCTACTTCCCGTGGCTGATTGCGATTCTGGCGGGCTACATGACATTGACCCAATTAGTGAAAGGTTTTTATAGCCGTCGCTACGGTTGGCAGTAAACATCAAACTTCTCAGCAGGATGGTGTAAATACCATCCTGCATTTCTCTTTTTCATTCGAAAGATATTCTCGCGAAATCGTAGTGTTTTATTTTTATTGAAATGCTAGCTGAGGGAATTAGTATCAAATCGCCTTCTTTGCGTTGTTTTTTTATCAATAAAACGATCTGCGTTGCAAAAATGAAACACTGTGCTAAAAATTATTAGCATCTGCGATTTTTTGTGAACGCAGTCATCGAAATAAATTGTTACACCAGCTAGTCTGCGCAGGTAACGTCGTTAAGAAAGTTTCTCGCTGCCCGTTTTAATTCCGGCAGTCATTTGCTCTGCAAGCTATTCCTGTTAATGGATATTATGAACTTCTGGAGAAGGACAAATGAAACTGACAAAAAACCTGTTAAGTCTGTGTATTGGCGCGTCCGTATTACTGGCGAGTCATGCAACGCTGGCACAAACTTTTCGCGCCGCGGATGTGCATCCGGCTGATTACCCGAACGTCGTCGCAGTGAAACATATGGGGGAGAAACTTAGCGCCGCGACCGATGGCCGTCTGGAGATTAAAACATTTCCAGGTGGCGTGTTAGGTGATGAAAAACAGATGATTGAGCAGGCGCAATTAGGCGCTATCGATATTATTCGCGTCTCAATGACGCCTGTTGCCGCTATTCTTCCTGAAATTAACGTATTTACCCTGCCGTATATCTTTCGCGATGAAGACCATATGCATAAGGTCCTTGACGGCATGATCGGTCAGGAGATTGGCGACCGCCTGACGGCCAATACGAAATCGCGGCTGGTATTCCTGGGTTGGATGGACGCCGGGACGCGCAACCTGATTACCAAAAATCCGGTGGTGAAACCGGAAGATTTACACGGTATGAAAATCCGTGTTCAAGGGAGTCCGATAGCGCTGGATACCTTAAAGGCGATGGGCGCTAACGCCATCGTGATGGGCGTCAGCGAAGTGTTTAGCGGTATGCAGACCGGCGTTATTGATGGTACGGAAAATAACCCGCCAACATTTGTTGCGCACAACTATTTACCGGTCGTTAAAAACTATACCTGGAGCAAACACTTTATTATTCCTGAGCTTTTTCTGTTTTCCAAAGCCAAATGGGATAAATTGAAAAAAGAAGACCAGGAACTCATTATTAAGCTCGCCAAAGAAGCGCAGGTTGAACAACGCAAACTTTGGCAAGAATATAATGCGAAATCTCTGGAAACTATGAAAGCCAATGGCGTTCAGTTCCACGATATTGATACGGACTATTTCTATAAAGCCACGCAGTCAGTGCGGGATAATTACGGTAAAGACCACCAGGATTTGATCAAACGTATTCAGGATGTGAAGTAATTCATCAGGCGGAGGGGAGCAATCCTCTGCCTGAGTCTTTTGATTAATTCGAGGTGATAATTATGGGTGAATGTTATTCATCGGTAATGGATTTTCTTTATCGGGTCTCTATGTGGATTGCTGGTGTCGCATTATTGGTTATGGTCGCCATTATCCCTATTGGCATATTTGCACGCTATGTCCTGAACAATGCCCTGTCATGGCCTGAACCGGTCGCCATTCTTTGTATGGTGACGTTCACCTTTATTGGCGCGGCGGTGAGCTATCGCGCAGGTTCGCATATCGCGGTGAGCATGGTGATTGACCGTCTGGGGGAGTCCGCCCGTCGTTACTGCTCGATTGTCGCAGATATCATGTTGGTGGCGATCAGCCTGTTTATTCTCTGGTATGGAATCAATCTGTGTCTTGAGCTGTGGGACCAGCCTGTCGCGGAATTCCCGCTTTTAAGCGCCGGGCAAAACTATCTGCCGTTGCCGATTGGCTCCGCCATCACGCTGCTGTTTATCGCAGAAAAGATTTTCCGCGGCCCGCAATATCAACGTCCCGTTGTCATGCTGGGTTCAACCAGCTAGTTACCGCCCCCATTTCATTAAGGAAAGCAGATGGATGCATTTATTCTCGTCTTTACGCTTGGCATTATGCTGGCGATTGGGGTACCGGTAGCGTACGCAGTTGGCATTAGCGCCATCATTGGAGCCTGGTATATTGATATTCCGCTGGAAGCCGTGATGATCCAACTGACCAGCGGAGTAAACAAGTTTTCGCTGCTGGCGATCCCATTCTTTATTCTGGCCGGGGCAATCATGGCGGAAGGGGGGATCGCGCGCCGCCTGGTGAATTTTGCCTATATTTTCGTTGGCTTTATCCGCGGCGGGCTGTCGCTGGTAAATATCGTCGCCTCGACCTTTTTTGGCGCAATTTCAGGATCGTCGGTGGCCGATACCGCTTCTATCGGTTCAGTGATGATCCCGGAGATGGACAAAAAAGGCTATCCGCGCGACTTTGCCGCGGCGGTAACCGCCAGCGGCTCGGTGCAGGCGATCCTCACGCCGCCCAGCCATAACTCGGTTATCTACTCGCTGGCAACGGGCGGGACGGTGTCGATTGCCGCGCTGTTCATCGCCGGGATCCTGCCGGGCCTGTTGCTGAGCTTTAGCCTGATGGTGATGTGCGTGGCTTTTGCCCATAAACGCGGTTATCCAAAAGGGGAGCGCGTACCGTTTCGCCAGGCGCTGAAGATTTTCGTCGATACGCTGTGGGGATTAATGACGGTGGTGATCATCATGGGCGGGATCCTGTCAGGTATCTTTACCGCAACGGAATCCGCGGCGATTGCCTGTCTTTGGGCCTTCTTTGTCACCATGTTTATCTATCGTGACTATAAATGGTCTGAGCTGCCGAAGCTGATGTTCCGCACGGTGAAGACGGTCACTATCGTGATGATACTGATAGGCTTTGCCGCCGCGTTTGGGGCCGTCATGACCTATATGCAGTTGCCGATGCGGATTACCGAAGCCTTCACCAGCATCTCGGATAACAAATATGTCATCCTGATGTGCATTAACATCATGCTGCTGCTGATCGGTACGCTGATGGACATGGCGCCGCTGATCCTGATCCTGACGCCAGTGCTACTACCGGTGACCAACGCGCTCGGCATTGATCCGGTTCATTTTGGTATGATCATGCTGGTGAACTTAGGGATTGGCCTGATTACGCCGCCGGTGGGTTCGGTGCTGTTTGTGGCCAGTGCGGTAAGTAAGCAGAAAATCGAGCAGGTGGTGAAGGCGATGCTGCCATTCTACCTCGTGCTGTTCCTGGTGCTGATGCTGGTGACATACATTCCGGCGATTTCGCTGTTTCTGCCGAAACTGTTTGGCGTGATGTGATAAATGCCCGGTGGCGCTCGCGCTTACCGGGCCTACAAACTACGCTTGCATAGGCCGGATTACGCGAAGCCGCCATCCGGCACAAGGTGGTTTAGCGACGAACGGCGATCGCTTCAATCTCGATTTTCACGTCTTTCGGCAGACGAGCAACTTCCACGCAAGAACGCGCCGGGAAGGTCGCGTTGTGCTCGGTGAAGAACGCTTCGTAGGTGGCGTTGACGGTAGCGAAATCGTTCAGGTCTTTCACGAAGACGGTCGTTTTAACGATGTCGCCCACTTTCAGACCTGCTGCTTCAACGATAGCTTTTACGTTTTCCAGCGACTGACGCGCCTGAGCGGACACGTCTTCCGCTACGGCGCCGGTTTTCGGATCGACCGGGATCTGACCGGAAGTGATTACCATGCTACCCAGGTCAACACCCTGTACGTATGGGCCGATTGCTGCTGGTGCATTTTCCGTCGCGATAGTCTTGCTCATGATTTCTCCTGAATTACAGCGGTAAGTAAAATTCCTTAGGCATTATAGGGAGCCGGGAATTCATAACCAACCACAATTAGTTGGCCAGCACCACATAATGCGAAAACTCTTTTTCACAGTATTTGCATTTGAGTGCGATGTCATCAGCACGCTTTTTCACTGAAAAACTGGAAGAAACCGGCTCAGCATGACTGATGCAGTTGCTGTTCGGACACACCAGCACGTTGTCGATGCGCTCTGGCAGACTCGGACGTGATTTACCCACCACGTCGTAATTATCAATGCGGTTCACCGTTGCCTGCGGCGCATACAGAGAGAGCTGGTTAACCTGCTCGTCGGTCAGGAAGGTATTTTCAATTTTAATCAGGTCTTTACGACCCATCTCACCGGACGGCAGATTCAGACCGATGGTGATTCGCTGGTCGGTTTCTGTCAGCTTGAACAGCGTCAGCAATTTAAAACCAACCTGTGCGGGAATATGGTCAATCACGGTGCCACGTTTGATGGCTTCAACCTGCAGTTTGTTATCGTGTGTCATCTCTTTTTCTCCCTTACAGTGCCAGTTCGCTATTCAGTACCAGTGCCAGTAACGCCTGGCGGGCGAAGATGCCGTTGCCAGCCTGCTGGAAATACCAGGCGTGCGGCGTCTTATCGACGTCGGTGGTGATTTCATCAATACGCGGCAGCGGATGTAGTACCTTCATATTGGCTCTGGCGCCGTTCAGGTCGCTGGCGCGCAGGACAAACTGTGCTTTCACGTTGGCGTATTCGGATGGGTCCAGACGCTCTTTTTGTACGCGGGTCATGTAGAGGATATCGACTTCCGCCATCACCTCTTCGATAGTGCCATGCAGGCTCCAGGCGATGCCCTTTTCAGTCAGCATATCCAGAATGTACTGCGGCATGGCCAGCGCATCCGGGGCGATGAAGTAGAAGCGGTTGCCTTCAAACTTCGCCAGCGCCTGGGTTAAGGAGTGGACGGTGCGGCCATATTTCAGATCACCCACCATGGCGATTTGCAGATTGTCCAGGCGGCCCTGTGTCTCCTGAATGGTAAACAGATCCAGCAGCGTTTGGGTTGGATGCTGGTTAGAACCGTCGCCCGCGTTAAGAACCGGGACGTTACCAGAGAATTCTGTTGCCAGACGCGCGGCGCCTTCCTGCGGATGACGCATGACGATGGCGTCGACATAGGTGCTGATGACGGAAATGGTGTCAGCCAGCGTTTCGCCTTTTTTGCCCAGAGACGTGTTGCTGCTGTCAGAGAAACCTACCACGCTGGCGCCCAGACGGTGCATAGAAGTTTCAAAGGATAGACGGGTGCGGGTGGACGCCTCAAAGAAGCAACTGGCGATGACTTTATGCTTTAACAGCTCCGGTTGTGGGTTCGCTTTTAATTTCGCCGCCGTTGCGAGGACCAGATTGAGGTCATCGCGGCTGAGGTCGTTTATGGAAATGATGTGTTTTTGATAGAGCGGGTTAGCCATGTTTATCTCCTGACGCCTGGGCAAAAAAAAAGCCCCTCAATTGAGGGGCTCGGAATGGGTGATCAACGGAAAGAAAAACGGCAGGCCAGCGTCCTTTTTCAGACGCGGTAAGACAAAATGTCGTACACACTGAACCATACATCCTCCCGGCAAATTGTCCGCGATTATACTCAGCTACGTTATGGGATCAAGCGAAAAATGCACGATTTATTCATCGCAAACGGTTCTTCTGAATTTTAATTCATTTTAAAGAGATAATTAATCTGCTTGTGAACCAGGCCCGTTCGCTGCACGACGCGCGGCGCGACCCAGACGATACTGCTGCCGGCAATGACGCCCAGAATTTCCGGCAAGGCGTGATAATCGAGGATTCTGGCAACCGCGCGACCATATCCTGCAGCGGTGTGAATGAGGATAAACTCGCTATTGTGTTCTATGCTGACCACCATTTCAGCGATCGATCGCGCCGCATCAGGAGCGGGTCGTGACTGAGGATTGACAGAATAAATTTTTTGCCCTTTTGTATTTCTTATTTTTATGGCCCCAAGCAACTTCAGCAAACGAGACACCGTCGACTGACTAATACTGGTAAAGCCATGGCTTTGCAGATCGCGGCGCAGCGCTTCCTGGGACAGGTAGCTTTTTTCGCTAATCAGGCGCTGACACATCGCCAGCTGTTTTTGCTCTTTGGCAGAGTAATCATCGAATTCCTTCATAAAATCACCTTATATTTCTTATCTGTATCAATGCGATGGCGAAATTCACCACATTTGCAGTATCAATAACGGCTCAAACGGGCGGTTGTGCAGAAAAACGAGAGAACGATCAAAAAAGCCGTCGGATACCGACGGCTAAAAGAGCTACAGCATCGCGCCGATACTCAGGACGACCATGTTCAGTAACGTCAAAATAAGCAGTAACGGAGCGACCCATTTCAGGTAACGCACATAGGGAACGCGCGCGATGGCCAGTCCACCCATCACAACCGCAGAGGTGGGCGTAATCAGATTCACAATGCCGGAAGCGGATTGATACGCGGTGACGACCAGATCCCTCTGTACATGCGCGAAGTCGGCCAGTGGGGCCATAATGGGCATGGTGAGGACCGCCAGCCCAGAGGACGATGGGACCAGGAAGGAGAGCAACACTTCCAGCCAATAGGTCACATTGATGAAAATGGTGGTGGAAAGGCCGGAGACTATATTTTCGGCGCTGTGCAGAATGGTGTGAGTGATCATGCCGTTATCCATCACCACGACGATGCCGCGCGCAATACCGATAATCAGCGCCACGCCAAGCAGATCCCGCGCACCGTCAATGAACGTACTGGTAAATGCCTCTTCACTCATGCGGGCGATTACGCCGACGATAATCGCAGCAGCCAGAAAGACAGCGGATATTTCTGCCATCCACCATCCGAGTACCGCCACCCCATAGATCATTACCGCAAAGGCGGCGGCGAAAATCAGCAGGATCCATTTCCGTGTTGCCGTGAATTCCAGATTGGTATTGGCGCGACTACCGAGAAAATGGGCGCGGTTTTCCTCCATTTTATCCGCCACGATAGACAGCTCAGGATGGCTGCGAACTTTCCGGGCATAGCGCATGACCCACACCACGCAGATCACATAGCCGACGACCAGCAGCAGAATGCGCATCAGCATTCCCTGGGTGAAGGGGATCCCGGCCGCGTTGGCTGCGATAACCGTTGCGAACGGGTTAATGGTCGAACCGAGTGTGCCGATACCTGCGCCGAGCAAAACGGTCGCAGCAGCGACCAGTGGATCAAAGCGGGCCGCCATCATTACCGGGACGAGCAGCGTGTAAAAAGGTAGCGACTCTTCCGCCATTCCGTAAATCGTACCTCCGGCGGCGAAAAGTCCCATCAGGATGGGGATCATCCACTCTTCTTTGCCGTTAAGCCTGACCGTCACGCGTTCGATACCGGCGTCGATGGCCCCCGTTTTGTTTACCACGCCGAGAAAACCGCCGATGATCAGGACAAACAGCGCCACATCAATGGCGCCGGCGGTGTAGGTCTCGTGATTATAAAGACCGTCAATTGGCGCCAGCAGTACAGCGGTAATACCTTGTGGATGCGCCTCTGTGGGGGCATAAGTCCCGGCAACCGGCACTTCTTTACCCAGGGTCGCATTCATCGCCATCTGGTATTTCCCTGCCGGGACAATCCAGGTCATAACAGCGACGAGTGCAATAAGAATAAACAGGATGGTATACGCGCTGGGAAATTTGAATTTGCCCATGATGTTCTCCGGATAGCTCGGGCATATGCCGTCAGGCGACATATGCCCGCAGGGGTTAGTCGCCGAGTGTCGCTACCATGACCGCTTTAATGGTATGCATCCGGTTTTCTGCTTCGTCGAAGACGATGGAGTGTGCTGACTCGAACACCTCTTCCGTGACCTCAAGCCCTTTCAGGCCGTAAGCCGCTTCGATTTCACGCCCAACTTTGGTGTGTTCGTTATGGAAGGCGGGCAGACAGTGCATAAATTTCACATTGGGGTTGCCGGTTGCGTTGATGACTCGCTGGTTAATCTGGTAAGGCGTCATCAGGCTTACGCGTTCTGCCCATGCCTCTTTGGGTTCGCCCATGGAGACCCAGACATCGGTATAGAGGAAATCCACGTCGTAAACGCCTTCCTCAACGTCCTCTGTGAGCGTAATGCGCGCGCCTGTCACGCTGGCGATTTCACGGCATTCGGCAACCAGCGTCTCATCCGGCCAGAAGGATTTAGGGGCGACGAGGCGGATGTCCATCCCCATTTTCGCCGCGCCAACCATCAGCGAATTACCCATGTTATTGCGGGCGTCACCGAGGTAGGCGAAGCTCAGTTCAGGTAAGGTTTTGCCCGGCGCGTGTTCCAGCATGGTCATCAGATCCGCAAGGATCTGCGTAGGGTGAAATTCGTTGGTCAGTCCGTTCCATACCGGCACACCGGCGAACTGCCCCAGTTCTTCGACGATCTCCTGGCCATATCCGCGATATTCGATGCCGTCGTACATGCGGCCTAACACGCGGGCGGTATCTTTCATCGATTCTTTGTGACCAATCTGCGAGCCGCTTGGGCCGAGATAGGTCACCTGCGCGCCCTGATCAAAAGCGCCAACCTCAAAGGCGCAGCGGGTGCGGGTTGAGGTTTTTTCGAAGATGAGCGCGATATTTTTACCGACCAGCGTCTGTCTTTCGCGTCCGGCCTTTTTCGCCGTTTTTAATTCGATAGCCAGATCGATCAGGTACTGGATCTCTGCCGGGGTGTAGTCGAGCAATTTAAGAAAATTGCGATTTTTTAAGTTAACAGTCATCAGAATGTCCTTATGTAGGCCGGATAAGGCGCAGTCGCCCATCCGGCAAAAATGGGTCACGCGTCGTAAGCAATGGTTTCGGGCCGAATCAATGTGCCTTTCTCTCCCGAGAGAATGGCCGGGCCGTCGGCCAGGGAGCCGATGCCTGCTATCCCCTGGCATTGAGAGACAAAATTCGCGCAGGCGGTAACTTTCGGCCCCATAGAACCGGCGTCGAACTGCATCTCGCCGAGTATTTCGGGGGTGACCTGAGCCAGAGGGCGCTGGGTGGGTTTGCCCCAGTCGAGGTACACCGCGTCGGCATCGGTCAGGATGAGCAACGCATCAGCATGAAGCTGGCTGGCGAGCAGGGCGGCGGAGAGATCTTTGTCGATCACGGCTTCAATGCCGTGGTAGCCATCGGCTTTTTCCACGACCGGCACACCGCCGCCGCCATTGCAGATGACCAGATGATCGCGGGCGATCAACGCCTGGATCGCGTCACTTTCAACAATACGTTTGGGCTGCGGAGAGGGCACAACGCGACGGAACGCTTTACCATCGGCTTTGAAAACCCAGCCTTTTTCCACCTGTAATGCACTGGCCTGGGTTTGGTCGTAAATGGGGCCGATATATTTGGTGGGATTGCTGAAGGCTGGATCGTGGGCATCGACTTCAACCTGCGTCAGCAGGACGCTAATTTCTCGCTGTGGAAGCTGGTTTTTCAGCGCCTGTTGCAACATATAGCCAATCATTCCCTGACTTTCCGCGCCGAGAATGTCGAGCGGATAGGGGGTGACGCTGGCGTAAGCGCTGTTTTGTAACGCCAGCAGTCCAACCTGTGGGCCATTGCCGTGTACCAGAATCACACGCCACTGTTGCGTAAGCCGGGCGATGGTTTTTGCCGCCAGCTCAATATTCTTACGTTGGATGTCTGCTTCCAGCGGCTCGCCGCGTTTGAGCAGCGCGTTGCCGCCCAGAGCCACAACCAGGGTCGGTTTATTTTCCATGACGTCTCCTTAAATACCGTCGCGTTCCAGTGGGCAGCTCATACAGCGCGCGCCGCCGCGTCCGCGTCCAAGTTCGTCGCCAGGAATGGGTAAAACGGTGATGCCGGCTTTGTCGTATTTCTCGTTGGTCCAGATATTGCGCTCGTAACCCACAACAACGCCGGGGCGTAGCGTCAGGACGTTGTTGGCGTCATTCCACTGTTCACGTTCGGCTTCGAAGGCGTCACCGCCGGTGGTAATCAGGCGAATTTGATCGAGCCCCAGCGCTTTTTCCAGCGCATGAACCAGCGTACTTTCCTGCGTCCGTTTCAGGCCGCCGCGCCCGTCTGGCGTCAGAGTCCAGCACTGCACGTCCGGGCGCACCACTTCCGGGTAGACAGAGAAGGTATCGATATCGATGTGGGTCATCACCGTGTCGAGATGCATACAGGAACGATGCTTAGGCAGTTCGACCGCGATGACGCGCTCTGCCTGGCGATGCTTGAAGAGTGATTGGGCAAGGAACTCGATTCCTTGTGGCGTGGTGCGCTCAGACATGCCAATAAGTACCGCACCGCGACCAATGACCAGCACATCTCCACCTTCTAATGTGGCGTGGTCGTAATTAATATTTTCATCACCGAAATATTTAATAAATTCACCATCGGCAAATTGCGGGTGCCAGCGGTAAATCGCCCGCAGATTATTAGTTTCTCGTTGCCGGGCGGTTTTAGCCATCGGATTAATCGACACGCCGTTATATATCCAGCAGGAGGTGTCGCGGGTAAATAAATGATTGGGCAATGGCTTCATAATAAAATCATTAATATCATGAGTATCCACCACCATATTTTTTATAGAGGCAGGGATTTCGCCATAGGTCAGCCCGCCGCTTAAATGCCGTGCCAGTTCCCGGTGCTGCATGTCCGCAAGCCAGGCGCGGACATCGGCGGCGAAAGTGGGTCCAAGGCGATAATCAGAAATTTGCGTATCCAGCAGCCAGCTTTTAGCGTCGGGAATATCCAGGGTTTGTGTTAATAAATCAGTGAGTAACAGAACCTCAATTCCCTCCTGGCGCAGCGTGTTAGCGAAAATGTCGTGCTCTTCACCTGCACGTTCTACCGAAAGCACATCATCAAAAAGCAGCTCCTGACAGTTGGATGGCGTCAGCCTTTTTAAGCTGAGATTAGGGCGATGCAGCATCACGCTACGTAATTGACCGATTTCAGAACCGACATAATGCTTTTCCATCATTATTCCTTTAATACGATTTTAAAAAATAAAGAGGAGATGGCTGCAAATGCAATTTATTGCAGTCATGATTTTTCAGCTGATTTCAGAATCTATATTTAGATCTTATTTGATACGGAAACGTGATTTGTTTCACAGTCGGTTCGATATTTGAATTTGCTTTCCTAATATATGAGATGGCTCTGAGATTTTAAAAAATAATAAATACAATAACTGAATTGCTACACATGAATATGTCTTGTTATTTATCTATGTTAATTTTATGTACATTTTTAAAAATATATACACTTAATAATCAATTGATTTTTATGTGTTTTTTATTATGAGATGAATGTTTATGCGGTTCTGTGATTCTATTATTTGTACGGGACAGTTTATTGCCAAATAAATATGGTGGTGAGCAAAGCGAGTGGGGGAGGTGTGAATTGTGATCGACGGCTGGGTTTTATCATAACACGTTCAAAACCAGTAAGTTACCAGCAAAGAGAAAAATGAGGGGGTAAGAGTTATGCAGTGTTTATGCATAACCTGATGCGTTAGGTTAACAACTATCTAACATTATCAGCGATAAACATGCGTTGCCGCAAAATATCGGTAATTAGGAGTGGTATGGCAGGCCGTTTTTTCGTATAACAACAAAAATGAAACGATGTTTTAATTAAGGGGTTTGAGATGATTGTCGGCAATATTCACAACCTGGGTGCCTGGCTGCCGGAAGAGCTGCGTCAGGCGATTGAGCACATTAAAACGCATGTTACGGATGCGACGGAAAAGGGTAAGCATGATATCGATGGCGATCGCCTGTTTTATCTGATTGCCGAAGATATGACGGAGCCGTTTGCACAGCGCCGTGCCGAGTATCATGCCCGCTATCTGGATATTCAGATCCTGCTCAAAGGGCAGGAAGGCATGACCTTCAGTACGCAGCCTGCGGGCGCGCCGGAAACTGACTGGCTGGCGGATAAAGACATTGCCTTCCTGCCGGAAGGGGCACAGGAGAAAACGGTGGTGCTGAACGAAGGTGACTTTGTGGTGTTCTATCCGGGGGAAGTGCATAAACCGCTGTGCGCAGTCGGCGCTCCGGCGCTGGTACGCAAAGCGGTGGTGAAATTGCGGGTGGAATAAGCGTGTTTGCCGGGGGGGGGGGCGGCTTCGCCTTGCCCGGCCTACGGGAGCGCGGTTGTAGGCCGGATAAGATGCTGAGCATCGCCATCCGGCATTCTTTTCATTCATGCCCTCACTTCGCTAATGTCGCCACCATTACCGCTTTAATGGTGTGCATCCGGTTTTCCGCCTGATCAAATACGATGCTGGCGGGTGACTCAAAGACGTCGTCGGTCACTTCCATCCCGCCGTGCAAACCGTACTGTTGCGCCATTTGTTTGCCAAGCGTGGTTTGATCGTCATGGAACGCGGGCAGGCAGTGCAGAAATTTCACCTGCGGATTGCCGGTGAGCGCCATCATCGCGCTGTTTACCTGATATTTGCGCAGCAGCGCAATACGCTCGGCCCACTTCTCTTTCGCTTCGCCCATTGACACCCATACGTCGGTGTAGATGAAGTCTGCACCTTTTACGCCCGTGGCGACATCTTCCGTCAGCGTAATATTGCCGCCGTTTTTCTGTGCCAGCGCTTTGCATTCTGCCACCAGACTCTCATCCGGCCAGCAGGCCTGCGGTGCAACCAGACGCAGATCTAACCCGGTTAACGCGGCGGCTTCCAGCATCGAATTGCCCATATTGTTACGGGCATCGCCGGTGTAGACCAACGCCATCTCATTAAATGCTTTACCCGGCAGGTGTTCCTGCATAGTTAACAGATCCGCCAGTAACTGGGTGGGATGAAACTCGTTAGTTAATCCATTCCACACCGGCACCCCGGCATATTCCGCCAGCGTTTCCACCACTTCCTGACCGTGACCCCGATACTGAATACCGTCGTACATGCGGCCGAGTACGCGGGCGGTATCTTTAATCGACTCTTTATGCCCAATCTGGCTGCCGCTTGGCCCGAGATACGTTACGCGAGCGCCCTGATCGTATGCGGCAACTTCGAAAGAGCAACGAGTACGAGTCGAGTCTTTTTCGAAGATGAGCGCGATATTTTTACCGGTGAGTTGAGCGACCTCGGTGCCGTTTTTCTTATCTGCCTTGAGCTGCGCGGCGAGCTTGAGCAGTGACGTGAGTTCAGCAGAGGTGAAATCAAGCAGTTTCAAAAAGTGCTTCTGATAAAACGTAGACATGGTTTCCTCACATGGCTTAAGCCATTTATTGAATTAAAATTCAATTTATATGGATGTTTATTCATTTGCAACCTTGTTTAACAAATCTTTCCTGGAAAGGTGGAGGCAATGACAGCGGTATGTGACAATAAGAGTATCGGCAGGACATTATGAGGAACGAGCCATGGCAAACCCGGAACTACTGGAAGAGCAGCGTGAAGAAACACGCTTGATTATTGAAGAGTTACTCGAAGATGGCAGCGATCCAGACGCGCTGTACACTATCGAGCATCACCTTTCCGCGGACGACTTTGAAACCCTGGAAAAAGCGGCAGTAGAAGCCTTCAAGCTGGGTTATGAAGTGACCGAGCCGGAAGAGCTTGAAGTCGAAGAAGGCGACACGGTTATTTGCTGTGACATCCTCAGCGAATGCGCCCTGAATGCCGAGCTGATTGACGCTCAGGTTGAGCAACTGATGAACCTGGCTGAAAAATTTGAAGTGGAATACGACGGTTGGGGAACCTATTTTGAAGACCCGAACGGCGAAGAAGGTGAAGATGGCGACGATGAAGACTTCGTCGACGAAGATGATGACGGCGTGCGTCACTAAGTCATCTGCTGACCTGCGGTAGCCCAGGCTGCCGCAGGCCAAGGACAACGTATGGATTACCCGCAAATACTCTCCCCGATCCACAACTTCCTGCAATGTAAAACGCCTCAGGCCTGGCTTGATAAAGCGCGAGACCCGGCGAATCTGCCGCTATTACTGACCGATCACCTCGTCTGCGAACTGAAAGCGGCGCAAACGGCAATGCTGTTGGTGCGTAAGTATGCCGCGGATAAACAGGGATCGCAGGCGTTGCTGGACTGGCTAAAACCCTATGAAGCCTTTGCTTTCAGGGAAGGGGATGAGCCGGATTTTATCGCGCTGAATAAACAGATAAGCAAAAGCGTTATGCCGCAAACCGACGACCCGTGGGGACGAAAGCTTATCGACAGCATGGTGTTGCTGATTAAAGAAGAGCTGCATCACTTCTCGCAGGTACGCGAGGCGATGACGATCCGCAATATCCCTTACATCAAAATTACCGCCAGCCGTTACGCCAAAGGTATGCTCAAAGAGGTTCGTACCCACGAGCCGCTGACGCTGATCGACAAGCTGATTTGCGGGGCGTATATCGAAGCCCGTTCCTGTGAACGGTTTGCCGCGCTGGCGCCGTATCTGGAGGTGGATTTGCAGGCGTTTTACCTGTCGCTGCTGCGATCCGAGGCTCGGCACTATCAGGATTATCTGGCGCTGGCGCAGCAGGTTTCTGCTGACGATATCAGCGACCGGGTGCGGTTTTTTGGCGAAGTCGAAGCCGCGTTGATTACCTCTCCTGACGACGAGTTCCGCTTTCACAGCGGCATACCGGCTTGATTCCTTCTGTGATGCGCGCTGTTCAATCATCGCGCGTTTTACCTCTTCTCCCTTTCCGCTAGCAAAATCTGGTGGCTGGAAATCGCCCGCCGCTGCCGTAATAATCAAAACACACGAAGGGGGAAATATATCTCCTTACTCGAGATTGTTTTGCATAAGGATGGTTAATGAACTGGGCTCACGTATTGTTAGCAGGCTATATCGGGGTGGTGATTGCCATCGTCGTTGGCATGTTCCGTAAAAAAGGGTGGCTGGGCAAGATCTCTGGCGCGGTGGTCTTTGTGGTGGCGATTATTGCGTGGAATCTGTTTGATGTGCACTACCTGATCCCACGTGAAAACCCGGATTATGGTCTGACCGAAGAGCAGCAGTTTGAAAAAGCGATGCTCTCTAATCCGGCGTTTCAGGTGATTAAGGAACAGGAGCCTGCGCTGACACAAAAAATAATCAGCCAGGCAGCGCAGATGAAAAAAGCAGGGAGCAGTGAACAGCAGGTTATCGACGCGATACAGCCGCAGATTCTTCAGTTGCAAATGGCACGATTGCAGCAAGCTCCTGATGCCAATGTCATTGAATATATGAAAATTAATCTTGAGCAGATTGCCGCCGTGGCCAAAATAGGTGATGACGAATGCTTCCGCTTCCTGTTTCCGGCGGTAAAAGGTGGGATTAACCCGGCACGTCTTGTTCCGCGTGAGATCATGGATCGTCGTATGGCGAGTGACATGAGCATGATGTACGCCTCTCACGGACCGAAAAAACATACGGTTACGGCAGAGGAAAAGCAACTGGCGCTTCAGGACCTGCAAAGCATCAGCCCTGGCCTGGTACAGCGCCATGGACCGGATATTCAAATCATGGCCGATCCGACTAAAGCTGTCGGCAAAGAGAAGATTGCCTGTGAGATAGTGCAGGATCTCTGGTCACAGGTGTTGAAGCTGCCGACCGCGCGTTCGGCCGGCGTGATTCGTCTGATGCTTTCGGCTGAGATGCAGTAAGGTCAATATGGCCCCTCGGCGTAAGGTCAGAGGGGCTTTAACATCCGCACTTCACAATCCACGTGCCCGGTACAGCCCAGCGCTTCGCTGATGTGCTCAAAGCCTAAATGTTCATACAGGCGAATAGCCTCAGTCAGAAACGCGGTCGTTTCCAGATAGCACTGCTTAAAACCCTGCTCACGGGCGTGATCCAGCGCCATCAGCGCCAGCTTTTTCGCCAGCCCCTGGCCGCGTACGCTCGACAGGAAATACATCTTCTGCAGCTCGCAAATGTCCGGCTCGCTACAGCCTAACGGCGCGACGCCGCCGCCGCCCACCACCTGACCATTCTGCTCAACGACCCAATAGGCTGCGCCCGGCTGGCTGTAAACCTGGAACAGTTCATCCAGATTTGGGTCGGCCACGGTATAGCCTTTATCAGCGGTAAGCCCGTATTCGGCGGAAACCTGGCGGATAACGCGGGCGATGGCGGCGTTATCGTCGGCGGTAAGACGACGCAGCGTCGCAAAGACAGGGGTAGTAACACTCATAGCGAACTCATGACAGAAACGTGGAACATATGCAGTTAATAACACTGCGGGGAGGGGAAGTGCAAGCGATGATAATTCAATAAAAAGCCTCTGATGCACACGCTCAGAGGCTTTTTATTCGTCAGTGGTGTCGGATGCGCTACGCTTATCCGACCTACGTTGACGCTGCCCGTTGGCCGGATAAGCGCAGCGCCATCCGGCCAATATACGGGCACGATGATTACAGCGCGGCGATAACCGCCTGCTGCTCAATCAGCTTCGCTTTGGCTTCCGCGTAACCGTCCAGCTTCTCACGCTCTTTGGCGATCACCGCTTCCGGCGCACGAGCGACGAAACCTTCGTTGGAAAGTTTGCCTTCGATACGGGCAATCTCACCTTCGATTTTCGCCACTTCTTTCGCCAGACGCGCCAGCTCATCTTCTTTGTTGATGAGGCCAGCCATCGGGATCAGCAGTTCGGCGCCGTCGATGATTTTGGTCACGGAAACCGGACCTTTGTCATCGGCAGGCAGCACGGTGATGCTTTCCAGACGCGCCAGGTTAAGCAGGAAGCTACGGTTGTCGTTCACACGACGCATCGCGTCAGCGCTGCAACCACGCAGCAGCAGCTCCAGCGGTTTGCCCGGCGCGATGTTCATTTCCGCACGGATATTACGTACGGCGACGATCGCCTGCTTCAGCCATTCGGTATCGGCCAACGCGGCTTCATCAACCTGCGCGGCGTTATATTCCGGGAACGGCTGCAGCATGATGGTGTCGGCGGTAATACCGCAAATGACCTTCACGCGCTGCCAGATAGTTTCAGTGATGAACGGGATGATCGGGTGCGCCAGGCGCAGCAGACCTTCCAGCACGGTGACCAGCGTATTGCGGGTGCCGCGCAGTTCAGACTCGGAACCTCCGGTCATCACCGGTTTGGTCAGCTCCAGATACCAGTCGCAGAACTGGTTCCAGGTGAATTCGTACAGAATGCCCGCGGCGATGTCGAAGCGGAAGTTATCCAGCGCTTCGCGGTACGCTTTAACGGTCTGGTTGAATTCAGCCAGGATCCAGCGGTCTGCCAGCGACAGGGTCATTTCGCCGCCGTTGAAGCCGCAATCCTGACCTTCAGTGTTCATCAGCACAAAGCGGCTGGCGTTCCACAGCTTGTTACAGAAGTTACGGTAACCTTCCAGGCGCTTCATATCCCAGTTGATGTCGCGGCCGGTCGAGGCCAGCGCCGCCAGGGTAAAGCGCAGGGCGTCGGTGCCGTGCGGCTCAATGCCGTTCGGGAACTGCTTCTCGGTACGTTTGGCAATCTTCTCAGCCAGCTGCGGCTGCATCATGTTGCCGGTACGTTTTTCCAGCAGTTCCGGCAGAGAGATGCCGTCGACCATATCCAGCGGGTCAATGACGTTACCCTTGGATTTGGACATCTTCTGGCCTTCGTCGTCACGGATCAGACCGGTCATGTAGACGGTATGGAACGGCACCTGCGGCTTGCCGTTTTCATCTTTGATGAAGTGCATGGTCATCATGATCATGCGGGCAATCCAGAAGAAGATGATGTCGAAGCCGGAGACCATCACGCTGGTTGGGTGGAACTGACGCAGCGCGTCGGTGTTTTCCGGCCAGCCGAGGGTGGAGAAAGTCCACAGCGCGGAGGAGAACCAGGTATCGAGAACGTCTTCGTCCTGACGAAGCGCAACGTCGGCGCCGAGGTTGTTTTCCTGGCGGACTTCGTCTTCGGTACGGCCTACATAAACGTTGCCGTCGTTGTCGTACCATGCCGGGATACGGTGACCCCACCACAGCTGACGAGAGATACACCAGTCCTGAATATCACGCATCCAGGAGAAGTACATGTTTTCGTACTGCTTCGGCACGAACTGAATGCTGCCGTTTTCAACGGCTTCAACCGCCGGTTTTGCCAGCACGTCGGCACGGACGTACCACTGGTCGGTCAGCATCGGTTCGATAACCACGCCGCCACGGTCGCCGTAAGGAACGGTCAGGTCGTGCGGTTTAATTTCTTCCAGCAGGCCCAGCGCGTCAACGGCTGCGACGATCGCCTTACGGGCAGCAAAGCGTTCCAGCTTCTGGAATTCAGCCGGAATCGCATTGGAGTAAACGTCGGACTCTTCGCCTTTGGTGTCGTACACTTCCGCGGTTTCACGGATGTCGCCGTCAAAGGTCAGAATGTTGATCATCGGCAGGCCGTGACGTTTCCCGACTTCGTAGTCATTAAAGTCGTGCGCCGGGGTGATCTTCACGCAGCCGGTGCCTTTTTCCATGTCGGCGTGTTCGTCGCCCACGATCGGAATACGGCGGTCAACCAGCGGCAGGACAACGAATTTACCGATCAGATCTTTGTAGCGCGGATCTTCCGGGTTAACGGCCACGCCGGTATCCCCGAGAATAGTTTCCGGACGGGTGGTAGCGACGACCAGGTAATCTTTACCGTCTGCGGTCTTCACGCCGTCGGCCAGCGGATAGCGGATGTGCCACATTGAGCCTTTGGACTCGCGGTTTTCCACTTCCAGGTCAGAGATGGCGGTGCGCAGTTTCGGGTCCCAGTTTACCAGGCGTTTGCCACGGTAAATCAGGTCTTCTTTGTACAGGCGAACAAAGACTTCTTTCACGGCATTGGAAAGACCTTCGTCCATGGTGAAGCGCTCGCGCTCCCAGTCAACGGAGTTGCCGAGACGGCGCATCTGACGGGTAATGGTGCCGCCAGATTCCGCTTTCCACTGCCAGATTTTGTCGATAAACGCTTCGCGACCGTAGTCGTGACGAGTTTTACCTTCTTCAGCGGCAATCTTACGCTCAACCACCATCTGGGTCGCGATACCCGCGTGGTCGGTACCGGCCTGCCACAGGGTGTTTTTGCCCTGCATGCGCTGGTAGCGGATCATCGTGTCCATGATGGTTTGCTGGAAAGCATGACCCATATGCAAACTGCCGGTGACGTTCGGCGGCGGGATCATGATGCAGAAGGACTCTTTGCTTTCATCGCCGTTAGGTTTGAAATAGCCCTGCTTTTCCCAGTGCTCGTAAAGCGGCTGTTCGATATCTTGTGGGTTATATGTCTTTTCCATTATTTCCAGGTTGCCGTATTCAGGTTAAAACCAGCCACGCGGTATGCTTTGTAGCGATCGCGTGCCGATTGTTTCAAAGAATCTTCGTAAGGGACGAAGTCTATCACTTCTGTGAAAGCGGTGGCAAAATCTGCAAAGCCAACGCGCAAACTGATCAGCAGGTCGCGCGGGCTGCTGTTGCGTTTTTCCGGCCAGGCAATCTCTACCGGCGAGCCGCCTCTGGGACCTTCACCCGCCAGATTATGCGGCACGAAGCTTTCTGCCGGTCTTGCCCACAGGGCTTCATCAAGGCGAAAGGCCTGCTTTTCGTTTTCGCAGGCGATCAGCACACGCTTGCCAGCACGCCAACGTTCTGCGGCAATTTCACACACCAGTTGCTCGACGGCGCTTAAGCCATCAACGGTAGTGTCATTATCCAGAAGATAGAACGTCGCATTCTTCATATATGGGGCTTCTTGTGGTGGATTTAAATACAAGGCCGGGTGACCCGGCCTTATCGCCTGATGGCAACGCTCGCGCGTCTTATCAGGCCTACAGCTTGCTGCTTTGTAGGCCGGATAAGCGTAGCGCCATCCGGCATTTACACATTACTCGTCGCCGTTAAATCCGGCGCGATTGAGCAGGAACTGCGACAGCAGCGCTACCGGACGACCGGTGGCGCCTTTGGCTTTACCGGAACGCCATGCGGTACCCGCGATGTCCAGGTGCGCCCAGTTATATTTACGGGTAAAGCGCGACAGGAAGCAGCCCGCGGTGATAGCGCCGCCAGGACGGCCGCCGATGTTGGCCATATCCGCAAAGTTGGACTCCAGTTGTTCCTGGAATTCATCACCCAACGGCAGACGCCACGCGCGGTCGCCCGCCTGCTCGGAAGCACCGATCAGCTCGTGCGCCAGCGGATTGTGGTTCGACATCAGGCCGGTGATGTGATGGCCCAATGCAATCACGCACGCGCCGGTCAGCGTTGCCACATCAATGACCGCTTCCGGTTCAAAACGCTCGACGTAGGTTAACACGTCGCACAGTACCAGACGGCCTTCAGCATCGGTGTTCAGTACTTCAACGGTTTGACCAGACATGGTCGTCAGCACATCGCCTGGGCGATACGCGCGGCCGCCCGGCATGTTTTCGCAGCCCGCCAGTACGCCGACGACGTTGATTGGCAACTGTAGCTCCGCCACCATGCGCATCACGCCGTAAACCGCTGCCGCGCCGCACATGTCGTATTTCATCTCATCCATACCTTCGGCAGGTTTGATGGAGATACCGCCGGAGTCAAAGGTTAACCCTTTACCCACCAACACGATCGGGCGTACGTCTTCGGATTCGACACCTTTATACTCAATCACCGACATCAGCGATTCATTTTGCGAACCATTGCCGACCGCAAGATAGGAGTGCATGCCCAGCTCTTTCATCTGCTGCTCACCGATGACGCGAGTGACAACATTTTTGCTATAGCTGTCAGCCAACTGACGCGCCTGAGAAGCCAGGTAGGCGGCGTTACAGATATTCGGCGGCATATTGCCGAGATCTTTTGCCGCTTTGATCCCGGCGGCAATCGCCAGGCCGTGCTGAATGGCACGTTCACCGCTGGTCAGTTCGCGGCGGGTCGGTACGTTGAAGACCATTTTACGCAGCGGACGACGTGGTTCGCTTTTGTTAGTCTTCAACTGATCAAAGCTGTACAGCGTTTCCTGGGCCGTCTCAACGGCCTGACGTACTTTCCAGTAGTTATTGCGGCCTTTGACGTGCAGCTCAGTCAGGAAACAGACGGCTTCCATTGAGCCTGTATCATTCAGGGTATTTATAGTTTTCTGAATGACCTGCTTATACTGACGTTCATCAAGCTCACGCTCTTTACCACAACCGATGAGGAGAATTCGCTCAGACAGGACATTAGGAACATGGTGCAGCAACAGGGTTTGACCCGGTTTGCCTTCCAGTTCGCCACGACGCAGCAGTGCGCTGATGTACCCGTCGCTGATCTTGTCGAGCTGCTCTGCAATCGGAGAGAGGCGGCGTGGTTCAAAGACGCCCACAACGATGCAGGCACTCCGCTGTTTCTCCGGGCTACCGCTTTTTACACTGAACTCCATGCACTACGCTCCTGAATCTTAAAGACAACGGCGGTGGCTACGGATAGAATTGCAAGCTTTCGTAACTCATTCCCGCTGTTGCGGTGACTTCGTGTTAATCTTAACGTTATTACGGCATTGGCACGTCAGAACAATTTCTGAGAGGTGGATCCGTTGAGTATAATGATCTTAGCGACGATTTCGACGACTCAAGAGAATAAATGACGTTTAAGCCATGAAACAAGCTAAATTCCGGCAAAAGACGGGTTTTTACGGGCGTATTTAAAGTGATAATCATAAGATATCTGGTTCGGGAAACGCTCAAAAGCCAACTTGCGATCCTTTTCATCCTGCTTTTGATCTTCTTTTGTCAAAAGTTAGTCAGGATCCTGGGTGCGGCGGTTGACGGTGATATCCCGGCGAATCTGGTGCTCTCGCTGCTGGGGCTGGGCGTGCCAGAAATGGCGCAACTTATCTTGCCCTTAAGCCTGTTCCTCGGGCTGCTGATGACGCTGGGCAAACTGTATACCGAAAGTGAAATTACGGTCATGCACGCCTGTGGGCTGAGCAAGGCTGTGCTCGTGAAAGCGGCGATGGTGCTGGCGTTGTTTACCAGTATTATTGCGGCGGTTAACGTGATGTGGGCCGGACCATGGTCCTCCAGGCATCAGGACGAAGTGCTGGCGGAAGCGAAAGCTAACCCCGGCATGGCTGCGCTTGCTCAGGGGCAATTCCAGCAGGCGACTAACGGCGGTTCGGTGCTGTTTATCGAAAGCGTTGACGGCAGCAACTTCAAAGATGTATTCCTCGCGCAAATCCGCCCGAAAGGTAATGCCCGTCCTTCGGTGGTGGTGGCTGATTCTGGACATCTTACCCAGATGCGCGATGGCTCCCAGGTCGTGACGCTGAACCAGGGCACGCGCTTTGAAGGGACTGCGCTGCTGCGTGATTTCCGCATCACTGACTTCCAGGATTATCAGGCGATTATTGGCCATCAGGCTGTGGCGCTGGATCCAAACGATACCGACCAGATGGATATGCGTACGCTGTGGACGACCGACAACGATCGTGCTCGCGCGGAACTGACCTGGCGTATCACGTTAGTATTCACCGTATTTATGATGGCGCTGATGGTCGTACCGCTGAGCGTGGTGAACCCGCGTCAGGGGCGCGTACTGTCGATGCTGCCCGCCATGCTGCTCTATTTGCTGTTCTTCCTGGTCCAGACATCCCTGAAGTCGAACGGCGGCAAAGGTAAGCTGGATCCGGTGTTCTGGATGTGGACGGTTAACCTGGCGTATCTGGCGCTGGCGATTGTACTTAACCTCTGGGATACGGTGCCGATGCGCCGCTTGCGTGCCCGTTTTATGCGTAAAGGAGCGGTATAATGCAGCCCTTTGGTGTACTTGACCGCTATATCGGTAAAACCATTTTCACCACCATCATGATGACGTTGTTCATGCTGGTGTCGCTCTCCGGGATCATCAAGTTCGTCGACCAGCTGAAAAAAGCCGGGCAGGGGAGCTACGATGCGATGGGCGCCGGGCTGTATACCCTGCTCAGCGCGCCGAAAGATATCCAGATTTTCTTCCCGATGGCGGCGCTGCTCGGCGCGTTGTTGGGGCTGGGCATGTTGGCTCAGCGCAGTGAACTGGTGGTAATGCAGGCTTCCGGATTTACCCGTATGCAGGTGGCGCTGTCGGTAATGAAAACCGCGATTCCGCTGGTGCTGTTGACGATGGCCATCGGTGAATGGGTGGCGCCGCAGGGCGAACAGATGGCGCGTAACTATCGTGCCCAGCAGATGTACGGTGGCTCGCTGCTCTCTACCCAGCAGGGGTTGTGGGCGAAAGATGGTGACAGCTTTGTCTACATTGAGCGGGTGAAAGGCGACGCCGAGTTAGGCGGAATTAGTATTTACTCCTTTAATGATAAACGTCGTCTGCAGTCCGTTCGCTATGCCGCGAGCGCGACGTTTGACCCGGAGCAGAAGGTGTGGCGTCTGTCGCAGGTGGATGAATCTAACCTGACCGATCCAAAGCAAATCACTGGTTCGCAGATGGTGAGCGGGACCTGGAAAACCAACCTTACGCCGGACAAGCTCGGCGTCGTCGCGCTGGATCCTGATGCGCTCTCGATTAGCGGTCTGCATAACTACGTGAAGTATCTGAAGTCGAGCGGCCAGGACGCCGGACGTTACCAGCTCAATATGTGGAGCAAAGTCTTCCAGCCGCTGTCAGTGGCGGTCATGATGCTGATGGCGCTGTCGTTTATCTTTGGCCCGCTGCGTAGCGTCCCGATGGGCGTGCGCGTGGTGACAGGGATTAGCTTCGGTTTTGTGTTCTATGTGCTGGACCAAATCTTTGGCCCATTAACGCTGGTGTACGGCATTCCGCCGATTATTGGCGCGTTGCTGCCTAGCGCCAGCTTCTTCCTGATAAGCCTGTGGTTGATGCTGCGTAAGTCGTAATATCCGCCCCTCCCGTAGTGCGGGAGGGGCGTTTCACTGCTAGCGTTTTCTGCCGCCCATCAAACTTCCCAACATGCCGCGAATTATCTGATTAGTGACCTGTCGCGCCGCGCTTTTCGCCACGCTCTGTACTACGCCATCGCGCTTACCGCCGCGTGGTCCGGTGCTGCCAAACAGAATATCTTTCAACCCCCCGAGAATACCGCCATCCACGTCGATCGCTTTACCGTTGGCGGGAGGCGTATTTTGCTGCTCGGTGCTGGCCTGTACGCCTTGCTGTAAACGCTCATAGGCGGACTCACGGTCGACCTCTTCCTCATATTTTCCGTACAATGAGGAGTGATTAATCAGCCCGTTGCGCTCGTCGTCGGTTACCGGTCCCATGCGCGAGCACGGCGCAATTACCATCGCCCGTTCCACCACTGAGGGGCTACCTTTGGCATCGAGGAAGGAAATTAGCGCTTCGCCGGTACCCAACTCCTGAATGGCTTTTTCAGTATCAAATGCCGGATTGGCGCGCATAGTTTGCGCCGCGGTTTTCACCGCTTTTTGATCTTTCGGCGTGAAGGCGCGCAGGGCATGTTGCACGCGGTTCCCCAACTGCCCGAGTACGTTGTCCGGAATATCGGACGGGTTTTGCGAAACGAACCACACGCCGACCCCTTTCGAGCGGATCAGGCGGATTACCTGTTCAATTTTATCCAGCAATACCTGCGGGGCGTCGTTGAACAACAAATGGGCTTCGTCGAAGAAGAACACCAGTTTTGGCTTCTCCAGATCGCCCGCTTCCGGCAGTTGTTCATACAGTTCGGAGAGCATCCACAGCAGGCTGGCGGCGTACAGTTTGGGCATCTGGTACAGCTTCTCGGCGCTGAGGATGTTGATTACCCCTTTACCGCTGGCGTCAGTGCGCATCCAGTCTTTGATATCCAGCATCGGCTCGCCAAAGAAGTGCGCCGCTCCCTGTTGTTCCAGTGACAACAGTCCGCGCTGGATAGCGCCCACCGAGGCGCTGCTGATGTTGCCGTACTGGTTCTGGAACGATTTAGCGTTATCGCCGATGTACTGCGTAATGGCCCGCAGATCTTTGAAATCGAGCAGCAACAGACCCTGGTCATCGGCAATACGGAAGATAATATCCAGCACGCCGGACTGCACATCGTTGAGATTCAGCAGACGCGCCAGCAGCAGCGGCCCGAGGTCAGAGACCGTGGCCCGCACCGGGTGGCCTTTTTCGCCGAAGATATCCCACACCGTGACCGGATTCGCATGCGGTTGCCAGTCGGTAATGCCGATGTTTTTCAGGCGGGCGAGCAGCTTTTCAGAGGCTTGTCCTTCCTGCGCTACGCCGGTTAAGTCACCTTTTACGTCGGCCATAAATACCGGCACGCCAATCTCAGACAGCGATTCGGCCAGTTTCTGTAGCGTGACGGTTTTACCGGTCCCGGTCGCGCCGGTAATCAGCCCGTGACGGTTGGCCATGCCTGGGAGTAAAAACAGTTCGGTGTCCGGCGTGCGGGCGATTAGCAGGGGTGCGCTCATTGAGATTTCCTCCATTTATCCTGCCTGGAGTATAGGCAATATGAATGAAAGAAAGTATGAGCAAGGGAGATAAAAAATCTTAAAGCGTATGGCCGTGATAAATCTGATACCCCAAATCTACGGTGTTGTGGTTATGGTCGTTGTTCTTGATTTTGCTCAGCAACATTTGCGCCGCCATACGGCCAATGTCGAAACGCGGGGTGATCACGCTGGCGAGGCTTGGGATCATCTGCCGCCCCATTTCCAGTCCGTGAAAACCAGCAATCGAGATCTGTTCCGGAACGGCCAGCTCGCGTTCGCGGCACAGCAGCAGCGCGCCCATCGCAATATCGTCGTTGGTGCAAAAGACGCCGTCTAAATCCGGATGCGCGGCGAGCGCGTCCCGCATCATCTGGGTGCCGAGATGAATGGACGAAATAGAACGCGGATTAACACGCAGCGGCGACAGACCCCGCCGCGTCATGGCATCGCAATAACCGCGATAGCGCTGTTCATCGCGGACGTCGTCTTTCGAACCCAGATAGAGGATTTTGCGGCGTGGGCGTTTATCCAGCATGGTGCTGACCATATCAAACGCCGCCTGACGGTTATCAAAGCCCACCTCCATGTCCAGACGGTCACCCTGAATATCCATCAGCTCGACCACCGGAATATTGGCTGAACGCAAAAATTTAACCGTGCGCAGAGTGTGATATTTCTCGGACAGGATAATGCCGTCGATATTGTACGACAGCAGGTTGATCACCGACTCTTCCTCGGATTCCCGGTCATAATTGTAGTTGGCGATCAGCGTTTGATAGTTATGGTCCGAGGTGACCGACTCAATACCGGCCAGAATGTCAGCGAACAGCTGGTTTTGAAACGAGGGGATCAGCACGCCGAGCGTATAGCTTTGCGCATTCAGCAGCATCGCGGGCGCGCGGTTGGGGATGTAATTAATCTCCTCCATAATCTGCGCAATGCGTTCACCGGTTTCCTTTGCGACCTTTTTCGGCGAGCGAATGTAGCGGCTCACCGTCATTTTGGTCACGCCCGCCAGTGTGGCGATATCTTGCAAAGAAATTCTGTGGTTCCTCATTTTCTCTCCCGTGCCGGGGAGCGCTGACCTGTGCTCCCCGGTGATGACCGTCTTAATGCAGGATGGCGTTCAGCGCCAGTACGCCCAGCAGACCCATAATGGAAATCAGCGTCTCCATCACCGTCCAGGTACGCAATGTTTCCCCAACGCTGAGATTAAAATAGCCTTTAAACAGCCAGAATCCCGGATCGTTAACGTGGGAGGCAATCACGCTGCCCGCGCCGGTAGCCAGCACCATCAGCGCCGGGTCGGCGTGAGTAACGTTAATAATCGGCAGCACCACGCCTGCGGTGGTGATCGCCGCCACGGTCGCAGAACCGAGCGCGATACGCAGCAACGCGGCGACCGTCCAGCACATCAGCAGCGGAGAGAGCGACGTGCCGGTCATCAGGTGCGAGATATACTGCCCCACGCCGCTGTCGACCAGTACCTGCTTAAACGCACCGCCGCCGGCGATGATGAACACAATCATCGCGATTGCGCCGATAGAGTCGCCAATGATATCCATAATTTGCTCGATCGTCCGTCCGTTACGTCGACCAAGGGTAAAAATGGCCAGCACGATGGCGATAAACAAGGCGACCGCAGGGTTGCCGATAAACTCAAAGAATACCCGCACGCTGTTGGACTTCGGCAGCGTAATTTCACATACCGCCGCCACCGCCATCAGTATGACCGGGATAACCGCCGCAAAGATACTGTTCCAGAACGACGGCATCTCTTCTTCGGTGAACAGATGCGGGTTGAATAACCCTTCCGGCGGCGCTTTCTCAAAGCGGGTCAGCAGTTTAGAAAACAGCGGCCCGGCGACAATTACCGTCGGGATGGTAATAATAAAGCCGTACAGCAGGGTGGTGCCGAGATTGGCCTCGAAAATGGTGGCAATCGCGGTGGGGCCCGGATGCGGCGGCAGGAAACAGTGGGTTACGGACAGCGCCGCCACCATCGGCACGCCGACATACAGCAGCGGCAGACCGGAAGAGGCCACCACCGTAAATACCAGCGGCAGCAGCAGAACAAAGCCGACTTCGAAGAACATCGCCAGACCGACGACCAGACCGGTGATCACCAGCGCCCACTGCACACGTTTCTTACCGAACGTGTCAATCAGCGTGGTGGCGATGCGCTGGGCTGCGCCGGTATCGGAGATCAGCTTGCCGAGCATCGCGCCAAACCCGAGGATCATCGCCAGCCCGCCGAGCGTACCGCCGATCCCATTTTGTATAGAGTGCAGAACGGCCTGAGCATCCATCCCTTCGGCAAAACCGACGACCGCCGCCACCAGGACCAGCGCAATAAAGCCGTTAACTTTAAAGCCAATCATCAGGACCAGAAGCAGCGCGACGCCTGCCGCAATTATTATTAATGGCATAATCGTTTCTCTTATATCCCCGTCATACTTCAAGTTGCAGGACAAAATGCTTTTAGCATTTTGTCCTGCAACTCGAATGATTTCGGGTGGGTGCCAGTAAGGCAGCGCCTGGGCGCTGCGTGATGTTGCGTTGTGTTGTATCAGACGGCGACCAGCATGCCGCCATCGACGAACAACAGATGCCCGTTAACAAAATCGGATGCTTTGGAAGAGAGAAATACCGCCGCGCCAATCAGCTCCTGCGGATCGCCCCAGCGCGCGGCTGGCGTACGTTTACACAGCCAGGAGGTAAAGGCTTCATCCTCGACCAACGCTTTGGTCATTTCAGTTTTGAAGTAGCCCGGCGCGATACCGTTGACCTGGATATTGTGGCGCGCCAGCTCAACACACATTCCGCGGGTGAGCATTTTCACCGCGCCTTTCGAGGCGGCGTACGGCGTAATGGTGTCGCGGCCCAGTTCGCTCTGCATCGAGCAGATGTTGATGACCTTCCCGGCCTGGCGTTCCACCATCCGGCGAGTGACCGCCTGCGAGACCAGGAACACCGCCGTCTGGTTAACGGCAATCACATCGTTCCAGTCCTGTTCCGGGAACTCGGTAAAGGGATGGCGGCGCTGGATACCGGCGTTATTCACCAGCACATCAATTTGGCCAATGTCTTTTTCGATATGCTCGATGGCGGCATCAATGTCCTGTTTCTGCGTAACATTGAATGGCGCGGCAACGGCGCGGATCCCTTCCTGCTGCAATTTGGCGACGGCGGCCTCCGCGCGCTCTGGCGTAATATCATTGACGATAATCTGCGCGCCGTATTTACCCAGGCCGGTCGCCAGTAAATAACCAATACCCTGAGCCGAACCGGTGATCAGAATGTTTTTGCCGTCCAGTGAAAAAAGATCGTTCATCATGTTATTCCTTATTTTGTTTCTGCAAAAACGAGCTGGACCTTTGCCGCCTGGGTTTTGTCCCCGGCGAAGATCAGCGCTTGTTCAAGCTCGGTAAATGGATATTCGGCGCTGAGTAACGGCAGCGGATCGATAACGTTATTCGCCAGCCACGACACCGCTGTGTTGAACTCGGTGGTAAAGCGGAACGAACCTTTGAGCGCGATTTCTTTGCCGATCAGCATCATCATCGGGAAGTCCGGCACCGCGCCGCCCATGCCGACCTGCACCATCACGCCTTTTGCGCGGGTTACTTCCAGACAGGTGGTGATTGAGGACGGATGACCGGAGACTTCGAAGCTAACGTCGAAGTAGCCTTTCTCTTTTTTCCACTCCTCGAGCGAGTCCTGCTGCGGGTTAATCAGCGTGTCGGCCCCCATCTGCTGGGCCAGCGACAGCGAACGCGGGCTGATATCAGCACAGACAATCTCTGCCGCACCGAGCGTTTTTACCGCGCTGACGATCAGGCAGCCGATAGGACCGACGCCAGAGATAAACACGCGCTTGCCCTGCAGGTCGCCCGCTTCATGCGCGGCGTGGATCGCGACCGCCAGTGGTTCGGCAAAGGCCATGACTTTTTCATCGGCCTCTTGGGAATAGGGAATACACTGCGCGGTATCGACGGTTTTAAACCGGGTAAAACCGCCGTCGACATGGGGAAAATACATGGCGCTACCAAAAAAGCGCATTTCCGTGCACTGGTTTTCTTCATGCTGCAGACAATATTTACAGTGGCCGCACGGCTTCGATGGATTAATCGCCACTGACTGACCTTCATGTAATTCTTTGGAGTCGCTGTGCACCACTTTACCAATAACTTCATGGCCTAAAATCATCGGCGCTTTAACAGTGAAATTACCGACTTTTCCTTCCTGATAATAATGTAAATCGGACCCGCAAATACCACCGCGGGTAATTTTTACTAGTGTTCCTTTATTATCCCATTCAATATTTTGGTCGGTAACGGCAACAGTTTTCTTACCCGCGACAACGCAGGATTGGGTTTTGACTTGCATAAATGCCTCACTGGTCAGGTAGTAACCTCGACAGCATTAAAACGGTTTTAATTATTATTATTTGTGAAGTAAGTCACGCTGGAAAATTGTTACACTACAATGTTACGCATAACGTGATGCGCCTTGTAAATCTGTGCGGTCGCGCCGAAAAAAGGTGAATTCTGCAATGTGCAAGGCGTAGTATCGCGTCATGGAATATAAGTCTGGAGTTTTTTGATGGCCGGGGAAAGTTATATTTTGATGGGCGTTTCGGGGAGCGGTAAATCTTTAATTGGCAGCAAAATTGCCGCTGTATTATCGGCTAAATTCATTGATGGCGACGATCTTCATCCAGCCAAAAATATTGATAAAATGTCTGAGGGTATTCCATTAACCGATGAGGACAGACTTCCCTGGTTAGCGCGATTAAATGATGCCTCATACAGTTTATATAAAAAGAATGAGACCGGATTTATTGTATGCTCATCATTAAAAAAACAGTACCGCGATATATTGCGGCAGGGCAGCCCGAATGTGCATTTTCTATGGCTGGATGGTGATTACGAGACCATTCTGGCACGCATGCAGCGTCGGGCAGGGCATTTTATGCCGGTGGGCTTGTTAAAAAGCCAGTTCGACGCGCTGGAGTGTCCGCAGGAAGATGAACGCGATATTGCCCGCATCGATGTGAACCATGACATCGAGCATGTGACGGAACAGTGCCGCCAGGCGGTGCTTGCGTTTCGTCGTGGGCAATAGGCCCAGCCCCTTGCGGGACTGAGCCCTGCATCAGAAGTCGGCTTTCAGCACCACGCGGTAGCGGGCTTTGCCGTCGCGCACGTGCTGGATAGCTTTGTTAATTTGCGACATCGGGTACAGTTCGGTGGTCGGCGACACCTTGCTGCGTCCGGCAAACTTCATCAGCTTACGCAGCTCGAAGGGCGTACCGGTCGCCGAACCGGAGATGCTACGATCGCCGGCAATTAAGGTAAATGCCGGCACCGGCAGCGGTTTTAGCACCGCACCGACGGTATGGAAGTTACCGCCGTAGGCCAGCGCTTCAAAATAGGGCTGCCAGTCGAGGTCGACGTTAACCGTGTTAATGATGAGATCGAACTGGCCCGCCAGCGCTTTTAGCGCATCCGGATCGCGGCTGTTGACCACCTTATCCGCTCCCATCGCCAGCACCTCCTGCTCTTTCGCCGGATTGGAGCTGAACGCGGTCACCTCGCAGCCCATCGCGTGTAACAGCTTAATGGCGATATGCCCCAGGCCGCCGATGCCGATCACCCCGACGCGACTGGTGGCTGTGATGTGGTGCATCAGTAGCGGTTTGAACACCGTGATACCGCCGCACAGCAATGGGCCAGCCGCCGCCAGGTCGATGCTCTCCGGCAGTGGGATCACCCACTGCCAGTCGGCCCGCAGCTTCTCGGCAAAGCCACCGCGATTGAGAATCGTGGGAACGGAACCTTGCAGGCAGTTAATCTGATTACCGCTGATACAGGCGTCGCAATGCCCGCAGCTGCGCGCCGTCCAGCCAACGCCGACGCGCTGGCCAACTTTCAGACCCTTATCCTGCGCCGCGCTGCCTAGCGCCGCCACGCGACCAATCACCTCATGCCCGGCAACCAGCGGATACTGAGAGAACCCCCATTCGTTGTCGATCATCGACAAATCGGAATGGCAGATACCGCAGTAATCGACCTGTACCTCGACATCTTCCGGCTTAAGCTCGCCCGCATCATATTCATAGAGTTCGAGTTCGCTGCCCGCCGATTTTGCGGCGTAGCTTTTTATCATCGACATCGTGTTTCCCTCAGTGTGGTGTTGAATTGGAAGTGTAGAGCATGGGGAAACGGGACGCTTCGCAGAACGGGGGGATTAAGGAGGTTATTGCGGGGGCTAAACCGTGATGTTGATTGCAGCTCCGAAAGGTAATGCTGAAATTTTCAACACTTAGCGAGCCAGACGCACGCTGACGCTTGCATGGTGGCGCATGACAGGTATAATCCACAACGTTTTCCGCATCCCTTCCGTGCCGGAGTGGCGAAATCGGTAGACGCAGTTGATTCAAAATCAACCGTAGAAATACGTGCCGGTTCGAGTCCGGCCTTCGGCACCAAGTGATGCAATAATTAGCTACCTAAGGGTGGCTTTTTTTGTGTCCATTTTCGTCCAAATTCGTCCATATCCGTCTGTAATTCAAAGATAATTTATTTTTCGGTAATAACCATTTTTATTTTGTGGTCTTTCCGTGTTGGTCGTTTTTCATCCATTGACATCCACGCGATTTGGGGGCCAAATTGGGGGCTTAGACGTAGTTCGATAATAGTGAGGCCCCCAAATGGCACTAACAGATCGCGCTATAGTCCACGCCAAGCCTTGTGGCAAGCCGTATAAGCTCAGTGACTCGCATGGACTTTACCTGCTGGTTAACCCTAACGGTTCAAAACGCTGGTACATCAAGTACCGCTTTGTAAACAAAGAGAAAAAGCTCGCTTTAGGCCCTTATCCGCTTTTGACGCTTGCACAGGCAAGACGCATGCGTGAAGAGGCCCAATTACTGCTGATTTCTGGCATCGATCCGAGCGCACACCGAAAGGCTGAACGCCTTGCTATAATGCCGGAACATACGTTTGAGTCTGTGGCACGCGAATGGGTCACCAGTAACGTGAACTGGTTGGCGGAACATAAGAAGCGGGTGCTGCGTTACTTCGAGCTTTATGTGTTCCCCACGAACGGCAGTTGTGACATCACCAAAATGAAGGTTAAAGACCTGCTGGTGCCCATCAAGGAGGTGGAGAAAGCAGGCAAACTGGATGTTGCTTCCCGTCTTCAGCAGCGTACCGCCTGCGTGATGCGCTACGCTGTCCAGAACGGCATTATCGATCATAACCCTGCATCAGATTTAACCGGCGCGGTCTCCACGCCCAAAGTACGTCACCACCCGGCGTTGGATCTGAATCTTATCCCTGATTTCCTGGAAAGAATCGACGATTACAAAGGCCGTCAACTGACTCAACTGGCGGTAAAGCTGGCTCTGCTGCTGTTTATCCGTTCCAGCGAACTGCGCTTTGCCCGCTGGGATGAAATTGACCTGCGTAACGCCATGTGGACAATCCCCGCCGAGCGCGAACCGATCCCCGGCCTTAAGTACTCTGCGCGCGGCGCGAAGATGCACTCCCCACACCTGGTCCCATTGTCACGTCAGGCCATCGAACTGCTGCACGAGGTGCGGCAGCATTGCCGACCGGGAACTGAACTGGTGTTCTCCGGCGATCATAACTACCGCAAACCGATGAGCGAAAACACCATCAACAAAGCGCTGCGGGTGATGGGCTACGACACCCAGAAAGACATCTGCGGCCACGGTTTTCGCACCATGGCCTGTAGCGCGCTGGTGGAGTCGGGCCTGTGGTCAAGCGACGCGGTAGAGCGCCAGATGAGCCATCAGGAGCGCAAGCGCGTGCGGGCGGCGTATATCCATAAGGCGCAGCATCTGGAAGAACGTCGGGAGATGATGCAGTGGTGGGCGGATTATCTGGATGCAAACCGGTTCAGGCATGTGGTGCCGTATGGCTTTAAAAAGTCGCTGGGAGGCACACTCGACCATATGAGCTTCCAGGAGCGCAATGACCGGCAGCTAGAAGAGCTGAAAGCCAGAATACTGGCCGACTCGGAATGGCTGACAGCGTCTGAGTTATCGGCAAAAGCGGGTTTTCGTTCCGCCGATCCTGAGGTAGGCCCGAAAGGCTGGAAAGCCGCCGGGAAGATATTCTCGCTGAAGGTCGATGGTGAGGATTTGTACCCGGATTATGTCCTGGATGAGAAAATGCGGCCTCTCAAGGTTGTCAGGCTGATTCTCTCGCTGTTCAAAGAACGCAAAACGCCCTGGGGACTGGCTATCTGGTTTGGTTCGGCAAACCGCAGGTTGAGAGGTGGGAAGCCGAAAGATCTGCTGATTTCAAAGTCAGAGTTGGTCCTGATGGCGGCGCAGGATGAGGTGGAGTCGGGGGATGCTGGTATTTAGTCATTCCATGAGCATGGCAGTTTATGCCAGAGCAACGGGAGCAAAGCAACTGGCATTTATATAGGCGAACAATGTTGGCTGTGGTTTAGCTTGGCACTCTCAGTGATTAGTTAAATTTGACAGTCAGCTAAGAGCGAGGTGCGGACAGTGGTTGGATGGCTTTCGAAACTAGCAGTCAATCAATTTCGTTACTTCGAATCAGCCCATATGTCGTAGTCGAAGTTATTTGAACTGAACTGTATTAATGGATAATTAAGGAAATGATTGGTTCATACATCCTGCATCCTGTCTGCCAAGAGTATAGCTAACTTACTTTTTCTACTTTGATTGCCAAAACTCTAGATAATTTACTCAGCATTTCAACCAGTTATATCCTAGTCTAGGCCAAGTTAGGTTGAAACATTTTTATTTCCAATCGTTAACATAACTTCTGTCTGATTTTATTACCTCAAATGCATACTGCGGTACAAAAACTCTTTACCATCTTAAAATCAAAATAATTGGTTGCTAATCCTTGCTGTTATGAAGTATAAAATATTAATTTAGTTCACTAATTTGGATATCTGATGGAACTGCTACAGGAACAAGGGGCTATACTTAAAGTTGTAATAATGCCTACCACTGGAGAACAAACTATAATTCAGGGTTTCGATACTGGTATTCTCAATTCGGAGTTATCCAACATTCTTTTTTTATTAACCAAAGCACCAAAAGAAATCAGTGATATTTTCATCAAGCAAAATGATAATTCCCAGCTCGAGCTAAACGGGCAAAATCCTATTATTCTCATCTCCAAAGAAAATATTGGAAATATACCAAATATTTATCAAACACCATTTTGTATAATTTTTTGTGTTCAAGAAGATTTTTCATATGCCTGTACTCTAAAAAAGCGTTTTGACATCCCTCCGATAATATGTTGCGATTCTAAACGCGCCGACTTACAACTTAAAGAAATTAATAGCATATACTCTTTTGATAGAGCCCTATTTTCTCGCTTTAAATTCATTGAAAACAAAATAAGAAAAAATAGTGGGGAAAGCAAAATATCAACAAAGTTAAAGCGAAGAGGGGCTCTATTTTATAAATCAACCTGGAGATCGACACTTAACAACTCAACGCTTCCCAATGAACTATTAATTGAATCACTTGGCTATATGTTATCTCCATCTAAAAGAATTAAAGATGGTAGCAGCAAAAGAGAATTTATAAGGACAATACTACATAGTGTTGATGCATACATCGAATGCTTAAAGCAATTAGACAAACCACTTCCAACGGAGGTTTTACTTTTTGCTCCTGGCATGCACTCTTTTTTATATGACAAAAAAAATCAATTTTATGAGTTAATAACGGAAGATTTATCCTTGGTTGAGAAAAAAATTCTTATCGATGGTGTCTTACGAAACCCTGGCTATTCTGGAATTAGACTTAATGTAAACTTTGATAGAAAAGAACTATTTAAAAGCCCTGCTTTCCGTTACTTCACTTCGCTGAGACGTTCTGAAATGCGGTTAACAACGGCTGCAATTGCTTTACTTAGTATGAATAAAGAAATCCCTGCGATAAGAATGCCAAACGCTATAAATCATTACTCCAATTATTTGGAAAAACTTGAAGATCTTGCAGTTTCTTCTGGAATAAATAGTGAGCCATTCATTACTAAATCTAAAGCATTCAATACTGTTATTAAAAGAGCCCTTGGTTTCAAGTTGAGGACATATATAACCCAAAATTTTAACAATTTATCCTTCGTTTGTGATGTACCATTGGACTGGGTAAGATTTAACAATATACCTATTATGTTCAGTCATGAAATATCAAGAATAAATGCTACACCTGGTAACGTTCTTCTACAGAATACCTCAGATTTCCCTCGTGCTTTAGTTAAAGCATCTGAACTGAAGAAGGTTTTAATTATACGTTCTTTTGAACCTGATGATCACTTAAAATTCATATTAGAGAACGCTATTGAAATATTTAAAAAACAGATGCCAAATCTTGACTGTGAGATTATTGATGTTAGAACGAAAATTGAACTTATAGATGCTCTAAATCAATATCAAGGTTACATTCTTGTCATGGACTGCCATGGAAATCATGATGGCAATGAAGGTAATGGATGGTTAATAATAGGTGAGGATAAAGTAGATACTTGGAGTTTGAGGAAATTTGCAAGAATTCCTCCTATCGTAATTCTTAGCGCATGTTTAACATCAGCTCTAAGTGGCTCTCATGCCTCTGTAGCTAATGGCTTCGTTATAAGTGGTGCATTAAGTGTCATCGGAACATTGCTGCCAGTAAATGCAGTAGACTCCGCTGTTTTTGTTAGTCGACTGATCTATCGGTTTTACGAATTTCCTTCCACGTTATCCAAGAATTTCACTCATGTTAATGTAAGACTTTTCCTTTCTGTTTTTCTTAGAATGTCCTACGCGAGCGATTTAATAAGAGGGTTTGAGCGTGAAGGATTGATACCGAAAAAATCATGGGAAGAAGACGCCATTAAAATTAACATATATATAAATATGCTTCACCACGATTGGTACGATTATGTGATTAATAAAATAGTGAAGTTAACGGGGCTCACACTCAAAGATGTAATTAGTTTTATCGACAGGAAATTATTCATAACGGAGACCATGTGCTATAGTCAAATTGGTTTTCCAGATGCAATCACAATAAGTCTCAAAGATTAACAATCTGTATGTAGCTAAGTTAAAATCTCATGCTTTCGTTTTTGGCACAGGGCTGCTGTTGCAGCCCTGATCACATTAGACTTCTATCGATTCAGAGATCTCTAACGCATCATCTACTTCAATGCCCAAATAACGGACTATGCTTTCCAGTTTCTTATGGCCCAACAGTAGTTGGATCACCCGGAGATTCTTGGTTTTCTTGTATATCAGGTAAGGTTTTGTTCTTCTCATGGAATGTGTGCTGTAAAGCGAAGCTTCGAGACCAAGCTTTTCTACCCACCCATGAAAAATTCGGTTGTACTGCCGGGTTGATATGTGCTGATTAGCTCCGACCCGAGACCCAAACAAGAAGTCTTTACTATGCAAATTGCCAAGCTTTATCAATGCAGCAACAATTTCTCTTGTTCCTTTGGTTATCTCAAATTGCATAGGACTACCTGTTTTCTGTCGCAACACCGTTGCCCTACTTGAAACAGAGCTACCATATGCGACATCAGATACTTTGAGTTTTACCAGATCGCAGCCTCGTAGCTTACTATTCAGGGCCACATTGAACAGAGCTAAATCACGCGTTTTACCTTCCAGTTCAAGTCAGATTCGGATACCCCAGATATGAGATATCTGAAGTGGTCTTTTTTGACCGATGATACGGTCTTTGTTCCACGGTGACGTGTTCATACTCAAGTCTCCTACATTGTGGGAGATTTGAGTATGGTTGTCTCTTATGAGCGAGAGGCAGAAATTCATAATGTTTTACAGCCAGATGGCGGTTTCTCTAACTTCGCCTTTATCAATAAAGTGGGAGCAGGTCAGATGCATAAGGTTCTATGTCTGCTGGCTGCGATGATACAGTTCGGCAATCCAAGGTGAATGTTTACCCTTTTCATAAACCATGTGCAGCTCTTTTCGGGGACGAGTAACGCCTACATAAAAGAGGCGACGGGCCTCGCGAAGGGCATTATCTGAAGTTAGATCTCGCTTACTCGGGAAGTCATATTTATTTACCCCAAACATTATGGCTACATCAAATTCTCGGCCTTTTGCACTATGAAGAGTGCTAAGGGTGATGCGTCCAGTTCCTTCTACTTTCCCTGCGAATATATCCAGAGCCACATCCAGCCCCCTGAGGGGATCGGTTCGTTTCAGTAACTCAGAGATGACATCCCATTCCTGCTGAGTGTTCTGTGAGATAGCCATCCAGCCGGTGATGAGCTCATCATTTAAACGTCTCAGCCACTCGTGAGCACTTTCCGCTTTATCAATTCCGTTTCGTAAAAAAGTGATGAGCTGTACGGTCAGTAATTGTTCTTCAGCACGGCTTGCGCGGCGGCCATAGACAAGAAAGAGCGCCTGACCCAGTAAGAGGTTAAATAGTGGAGAGGCTTCTTTCCATCCCCCAGTTACCCACTGACTGCAGGCTTCGATGAAACGGGCAAGACGAGAATTGCGCTTAATGAGAGCATTACTGTCAGCACGTATTATGGCATTATTTCTGGCCTTGAACTCATCCGCAACTTTATCGCCAAGCCAGGCTGCCCGGTAAAGAACACCGATGCGTTCAGGAGGAAACCCTCTTTCAAACAACGAAGGAATTAGATCATGAGCTATAAAATGCGCCTGTGCGTCATAATCGCCATTAATCCCATGGAATCCTAACTCTCCCTCTGGATTACCATCGGGGCCAACATAATCGCGGTCTTCTCCTAGCGCCCCTAGTGATGCCCTGATAATTTTCGCGCCAGATCGATAGTTGAAGCGAAGACGGAACGGTCTTACATCTGCCCGTGAAACAAGACTATCCAGTAGCCCTGGATTTGCACCATTAAATCCGTAAATGGACTGATCTGCATCACCGACCGCAAATAATCGTATTCCACCGTTAAAGCACAGCAGCAGAACCAGCTCATGAAGAGCGTGCCCAAGATCCTGATATTCATCTACAAACAAAACGGGATAGCGCGACCGGATAGCATTACGTACCCATTCATGTTCGCTAATTATACGAAAAGCGATGAGTGGCATATCATCAAAGTCAATCAGTCCTAAGCGCCGAAGTTCTGCCTCATAACCTTCAATAAAATCTGCCAGCTCCGGATTGTTATTCCGCCAAGCCGGTAGGAGTCGGTTCACATCTCGGCGTCGTTTCTCTTCTGCAAATTTCCACCGTGCATGAGGATCTCCGACAGATCCGAATCTAGCTTGGTAAGCCACTTCAACAGCCGCGCGACTCTCATCTCTGGTCGCCACACGAAAATCATCCGGCAGCAAACCTGGTATACATCGTGAGTAGGGGATTAAAACCTGATTTAATGCAAAGCTATGCACGGTGCCAATAAAGTTCCGCTCATCGCCACTGACGTTAAAGCATGCCAGACGCCCTTCAAGTTCAGAAGCGCATTCATTGTTGTAAGTAATACAGGCCACGCCTCGGGGGTCAGCGACCTCTTCAATCAGGGCACGTGCCATGGCAGTCGTAAGTGTTTTGGTTTTCCCGCTGCCTGGCCCAGCAATAACTACGCAGTGGCCGGAGTATGTGGCCGCAGCATACTGCTCTCTGTTCGGCAATAGCTCATTCAGAGCCTCTGAAAGTGCGCGGCGGTCAGACATTCGACACCACATATTGAATAGCTGAAGCAATATACTCCGGCGGCACAAGTCCAGGTGCTTTTTGCTTCAGCTTGGCAGCCAACCGTCCTTTACCTATGTCAGATATCATCGCGAGAAGTTGCGTTGGGTCTGGAGCTATACCGGCGCGCCATGAAGCAATCCTTGATGAACGTAACACACCAAATCCCTGTTCATCGAGGATATCAAGCAGCGCTTCTTTGAGGCCTGTCGTATTGGCTACAGCGACTTCAAATGTCTGATCGTTTAAAAAAATGCCAATCCTTTCAAATACAGGCTTACAGACTTCATAAGAACTGTTATTGAACCAATTAATATTTTCTGGGGTTAGTTTTCCCAGTTTTTCCGATACATCACTATATGCTTGCCAGATACCAATTGAACGGGTTTTACCCATCGGTTGTTTCGTACCATCCAGTGGGTCCCAGTCGGTTACGACGGAAAAAGGTAGTCCGAGGCTGGCTGCCAGCTTCACGTATGGTTTAAAATTAACTCCCGCTACGTTACATACCGTGATCCCTAGCTGGTCGAGATTGATCCCCATGGCCTGTGCGAAACCTGGAAGTAAAACCTCCTCAGCATCGCCTTCAACAAATATTACCCCGTTAGCAAAAAGCAGCTCCGATCTGGTTGCTGTTAAATATCGTTCAATGTCGTCGAGTTCTTCACTGGTTACTGGCAGATCGGCTAGGGAAAAAGCTCGAGATCGCCCTTCAGGATCCCTGCAAATGCGAACAACAGAACGAAGAGGAGCAATGGTTGCCAGCGTGGGAGAATGGCTCGTTACAATCAAAGACTGATCTTTGTCGGTATTATTGAAGAGTTTGTCAAAAACAGCGCGCTGAAGCTGTGGGTGAAGGTGTGCTTCGGGTTCTTCAATACAAAGCAGGGAGAAATTACGTTCATTCTTTTCACGTCGCCATGCAAACTCTGCTAGCTTGAGTGATATCAGAGCCACGTTCGCAGAACCTAGGCTCGCTTCAATAATGCCTCTCTTTCCATCATCAATGAACATAGAGATAGAACGCATCAATCTGAGCGGGTCAGCAGGCGCAAAACGGAGGCGGGCATTTAAATCGTGAGCAGTTCCAGCTAGGTCAAGAATGCCACCACGAAGAGAATCTTCGAGATCCTTAATTGATGGGAACTTCTCCATGGTTTCCGTTGCTGCCTGAAGCTCAGTTGCTACGCGATCCAAATCGGCTCGGCTCAGTGAAGAGAATGCATCTTCCAATAAGGGGCGCAGCGGAGAGTTTCGCCAAGAAGCAAGTTGTGCTTCTGCATCGCGTAACGCGTCCAGCATATCAATGGAGATCCGCCGCCTGACGCGTCCAGGAATGGCTCGCGATTCCTGACCTCCGCCAAAAACAATAAACTCACAGTCCTCACCCGAACGTGGAGCCCCATCGACTTCTTCCTTTTTACGAAAAATGTAGCTCAACCTTGCTACGGTAGGATCCTCTGCGATGCGAAAATCGGTCAACAGAGCTGAGAGGGAAGGGTCACTGTCGAAATCGGCGAATTCAAGGTGCACCTCAATTTGAGGGTTTGATTCAAGGTCGCAGCCATCCCAGAAATCTGACAGCTTAAGCTGCCTAGCTGAATCAGGTAGAGTGGGATCAATAACCAGTCGAATTGCGAAAAGCAGATTACTTTTACCGACACGATTTTCCCCCAATAACACAACATTACCTGCTAGGGGAATATCAGCCGCCTCAAAATTTCTAAAGTTGCGGATTCCAAGTTTTGATAAATACATAAAACTCTCTCTAAATGCATTACATAAGCTTTGGAAAGACGTTCTTCTGGCAAAAAGCTCATAAAATTTAACAGCGAAGGTTCTGAGCGATTTTACTTTATTCTTTTCTTATCATCGGCCGTTAATTGCAAGAGTTCAACACTTGGATTTAAGACTTACTGTAGTGAGGGCAGCTCACTACGTCTGCTTCTGGCACAAAGCGGCACGTAGGAAACTGATAGCTCTGCTATGAGCGAGAAGCGAATCAGTCTTTGAGGAAGGCAGACTACTCACTATTGAATCGTGTAACGTGGTTTGTCATACAGGAATGACCCTGAATCATAAAGATGTCAAATCACATCTGACCGAATACAAGTGAGACGTTTCCAGCATCCCGCCTATATGTTTATAAAAACTGTTTTTATCGACATATAGCCAGAACATGTCGATGCCATAAACATGTTTTAGCCTTATGTTTATAAACATGAGTGTTATCACCATGTTGTTGCTGTATCTCGATAGAATTTCTGGTCGTCAATCATAGTTTTCTGCATAGTGCTGTTAACGATGTCTTTTGGGGTGAGACAGAGCTACATGGATACGATAGTGAAACTGTGTACAATTAAAAATATTATCCCTCATAGGGGATAAATTTGAAATATCCCTTAAAGCGGATATACTCAAAATATCTGTTATGGGGGATAAAATGAACGTAACCTCACCCAAAATGCTGGCTCAGGCAGTCAGGGATGCACGCAAGCAACGTAAGCTGACTCAACGCGAAGCTGCGGAAAGTATGAGCATGAAGCAATCAACGGTTTCTGAGTTTGAGAACCATCCGGAGGGGACACGGCTGGACACGCTTTTTAAGCTCCTTGCTGCACTGGATCTTGAGCTTCAGGTTGTAAGCCGGAAGGGTAAAAACAAATCATCTGAGGGTTGGGACCAGGAGTGGTGATCCGTGGAAAGATTAACGGTTGCGCTAAATGGCATCATTGTTGGTACGCTGGAGAAAACAGCGGGCGGTGAAATGTCTTTTTACTACCAAAGAGACTGGCTGGAAAGAGCTGGTTCTCGTGCTATTTCTCTTTCGATGCCGTTACGGGAAGAGCGTTATCGTGGCGAAATCGTTTATAACTTTTTTGATAATCTTCTGCCAGATAGTGAGCAAATTCGTAGCCGGATTCAGGCGCGGTTCCATGCGCCCACAAAGCAACCTTTCGACTTGTTAGCACGTATTGGGATGGACTGTGTTGGGGCTATACAGCTTTGGCCTTATGAAACCGATATTCCATCTATTCAGAGAGTGGATGCCGAACCCTTAACTGAAAACGAAATAGAACATCTGCTGCAGGGATACAAAGATGCTCCATTGGGTATGCAGGCAGAGGTCGATGATTTCCGTATTTCACTAGCGGGTGCACAGGAAAAAACAGCTCTGCTCTGGTGGAATAATCGATGGTGCAGGCCACGGGGGAGCACACCGACAAGCCATATTTTTAAACTACCTATTGGCTATATTGCCAATAACGGAATTGACCTTCGCGAGAGCGTTGAAAATGAGTGGCTGTGTTCAAAAATAGCGGCTGAGTTTGGTTTTCCCGTTGCGGATACCCGAGTTGCGTATTTTGGGCAACAAAAGATACTGATTGTTGAACGTTTCGATCGGCGATGGGCTAAAGATGGTCAGTGGCTGATGCGTTTGCCAACGGAAGACTTTTGTCAGGCATTGGGCGTAGCTCCGGCGCTTAAGTATGAATCTGATGGTGGGCCAGGAATCGCCAGAAGCATGGATTTGTTACTGGGTTCTCAACAACCGCTTGAGGACAGGATTTTGTTTTTCAGAAGTCAGATCTTTTTCTGGATGTTGGCGGCAATTGATGGCCATGCCAAAAACTTCAGTGTATTCCTTGAACCAAACAGTGCTTACCGTATGGCCCCGCTTTACGATGTAATGTCTGCATACCCTTTGATGCACCCGAAAGGTATTCCTCCCAGAAAAGCTAAAATGGCGATGGCGCTATCGGGACGTAATCGCCATTTTCATTGGGGTACAATCATGCCCCGTCATTTTCTTTCCACTGCGCGAGAAGTGAGCTTTCCCGTTTTGCAAGTTGAGCAATTGCTGGCGGAGATGAAACAACGAACTGAATCGGTGATCTCTAAAGTGGAAACGATGTTACCTGCAGGATTCCCGGAGCACATAAGCGAAGCTATTTTTGAAGGATTAAGGCATCAGTCAGCGCGTATTCCGTAGCCATCTCGGTAGTAGTTGAAACAGTAAAAAATGTCCCTATTTCATGGCTAATTAACCGCTAAATTCTAGCCATGGAGGAAACTACCGATGTCACCCCGGACACACCGCCAGCTCGTGAGCGTTGAAGTGATGTGGCCTGCTCAGACGCTACCGCTTCCCCTGCAACAGGTAGTCGAAGCATTGAATCAGGGCGAAACGCCTGATCAGATTATTATCCGCATGAATCAACAGGGTCTGCTGGCGTGGCGTGAGGATGCATCCGTGCAGGATACACACGATATCTTTCAGGTACGGCTGGACAACCAGAATGAGGCGCGATTTCTCTGCCACTACGTTACGCTGCCGCTGCACTGATGCCCCTATCCCGGTAACGCGAAATTGAATAGTGGTGTTTATCACTGGATAAATTAATATGCTATAAAATAAAGAGTTAGCAAATGTCGTTTCAGGGATGATGAGTTGTAAATGAAGAAGAAACTGCCAGACCAGCTTTCCAGGGAATGCATTATTGCGGCTATGCGCGCCTATGATGAAGGTGTATGCCACCAGTTTAGCGAATCCCGGCTGTATGATGTGGTCTTTGAAGGTCGCAGTTATCCACCGAAAGCGATAGTCGGTATTGCTGCTTCAAATCTGACAGGTGTGGAGTTTTCCCCTGAAGATTTTAGTGGTGGTATCAAGTCGAAATGCGTCAAGTTGCTTACCGAACAAGGGTTCCAGATCGTTGAGAAAAATTTAGGTAACGAGCAGCCTGCCATCAGTATTTTTCCTGATGAACTGCCGCCGCAGAGCGTATTTAATGAAGGTGCAGCTACGCAGGTAACGGTTAACCGCTATGAACGTGACTGTAAGGCCCGACAGGCCGCATTAGCCTGGCATGGTTGTCTGTGCAGAGTATGTGGTATTGATATGATGAAGGTGTATGGTGAGATAGCAAAAGGTTTTATTCATTTACATCACCTGATTCCGCTATCAGACATCAAAGAGAATTACTCTCTGGATCCCAAAAAAGATCTTATTCCTGTCTGCCCTAATTGCCATGCCATGTTACATCGACGGAGCCCGCCATTTTCTCCAGAGGAGTTGGCAACAATCATGCAAAAATATATGATCTCATAGGCTCTATAACGGCTCTCATTTAAATTAATATGTTATTTGTGGAGGAATAAAGATTGAATGATGTATATGCTTTTGATCTAAAATTGGTCTGTGGTGGGTACGCTTATTTCTCGACAGATACTTTAGGTTCTGCTCCTGATGATCAAGGCCTGGAGTTCCGTACTCCATCGCCTGTAATAAGTGAGCGATTTTCTCGTGCATTGGAAGAGCTAGGCCAAACTTACACAATAATTAATGATACAAAGTCTCTTTATGAGTGGACATGTTTTCAGGGCTGGGCTCTTGTCGAGGTTTCTTTTGCTTATGAGCACATGCCTCATTGGTTGAGAAAAAAGAAATGCTTAATATCTCCTTTTGGTTCGTTTACAGATATTGCGTTGGCATCAGATTCCGTTAGGAAACGAACTTTTCGAGGTAAATTTAAAAAAAGAATTCTTGATAGAGATAATAATCAATGTGTGATTTGTTCAAGCACAGAAAACCTTACTCTTCAACATGTTGTTCCTTATTCGAAAGGCGGGGAAACAAGCTACAGAAATTTAGTTACCCTATGTGAACCCTGTAATCAAAAACTTGGATCTGATTGTTACCGAGAGTTGTTCAGATTGGCGGGTTTAAGGGGCGATTACGAACCTTCACTTGTAAACAAAGCTATGCCGGATGATAAAGCACTTATTCGTGCAGTTCAATTCTCGAGTAATATTATGCATACACGTTGCGATCTTTATTGACCGATTAGCTATTAATCAAACTATTAAATCGGTAATAACTTCAGCCACGGGTTATTCACCGGTATTTTCTCTCCAAGCACCAGCCCAGGATCCTCCATCAGAAACCCTTTCAATTGACTATTTTTCTTTTGTGGTGCACAAACCTCGCAGGTCCAGATAAAACTGTCATCATTACAGCGCAGGGCCAGCCCTGACTCCTGAAACATTCGCTGTGCCAGCTTCCAGCCGTCGCCGGTGTCTCCAGTGGTTTCTGATGCGTATATCTTAAAAATCCCCGGCGAAATCAAGAAAAGATGGTTTTCCACCACATGTACCTTGCCGTTCCGGGTATTCACCGTGGCTGAAGTGCTGGTGTGGTTCTTCAGCCACTGCAGGAAATTATTATTGTCACTAAGCCTCGGGTCGTCTGCTATCTCCGGCAGCGGTTGAGTGGGAACGCTAAGTTCAGGAACGGGTTCAGCTTCGCTTACCGGCGTCACATCACCGGCAAAAAAGGCGGGCCGTTGTTCGCTTGGCTCCCATATTGCAGATGGTGTCAGGCGCAGCAGCGTCAGCGGTTCAACGGGCGACCAGCCTTTATCCGATCGGATAATGCAGCGCCAGATCGCTTTATCCTCATTGGCAACGATAACCTGATGCGTCAGCAGTTCGTCAAACAGGCGGTTATTGTTTTCCGGCACGCTAGATACGCCATGCTGGAGCAGCCAGGCGCGAACCCGGTCGGCGGTAGTTTTGCTGATAAGCCACAGCGCATCCTCCGTCAGCCAGCCATCGGATCCGCATTCGGGATTATTGAGTCGGTACTCGTTCTGTACTAGTGATCGTAAGGCTGTAAGAAGCTGCTGGGGGAAGGAAGAGGGCTTTTGCGCCAGCGCGGTTTTGATATCGCCGCCGAGGTATCGGGCGACAGAGGCTTTATCGGCCTGCTGCACCAGTTCCGCCAGTGCGCCAGCCCGTTCGTAGTGTCCGGTAAGCTGATAAATCAGGGATGAAAAAGCCGCCGGGTATCTGGCCAGCCAGTCCAGTAATGGCGAGGGTATCAACTGATTAATCAACATTGCGCCAGCCGCCGGATGCAGATGATAGTTGCGACCGTGGCTCTGGTACTGCCAGCGATAAGTCTGTGCCAAATTACCCTGCCACGGATGCCAGCGGGCGCCATCACGTTGATGAATCTCCATATCCACGGCGATTTTTCCCGTATCGTGCATCAATGCCGCGCAGACCACTGCGAGCGTCCATGCGCTGGCCTGCCGGGCCTGTTCTTCCGCACCCGCTTCCGGCGGCAGCAGATAACCCTGGCGCAGTCGGATGGCGTTGCAGGCAACTTCCAGCGAATGATCCAGCAGCCCGCCGGGAGTGGAATGGTGATGACTTTGTGAGGCGGGTAGCAGTTGCACTAGGGCGGCGAAGCGATGAATCGCCGTGAGGATCCAGCTATCGAACAGGGTATCCGGCAGCGGGGTCAGTTGTCGTAACTGCTGCAAACAGGACTGGCGTAACGGCGTCGCCAGCAACTGTTCTGCGGATTGTGGCGCAAACCAGCCTTCCGGCAGCGCAGCATCTGGCGCAGGTGGCTGGCTCTGGGATAGTCTTTGTAGCCACTTCAGCATATTTCCTCTTTCCGGGTAGGCCCCTTTGCCCTTGTCGCCCTTCCTTTGCAGTGTCTCCCTTTGGGCCTTTTACATTTTTATTAGTAAAAACTGTATGCTCTCATGTATATATACCCTTCATACTTCAAGTTGCTCGTGCGTTGGCTTTCCTCGCTCACCCCAGTCACTTACTAGAGTTAGCTCCTGGGGATTCACTGCGTCGCCGCCTTCCTGCAACTCGAATTATTTTGGGTATATCAGGCGCTGTATTTCTGGCCGACGAGGAAAAGTGACCGACGTATTGTCGGCCACTTTAAAACTACCACCAGGCATAAAACATCAGCCTGTCTCGTTCAAAATCAAACGTCTCCAGCGTCTCTTTCACCCAGTGGGTGACGGCGCGAACGTCTTTCCAGTAGTGTTCTCCATAATCGGTATATCCATAGAAAAAGCCGTCAATCGTGGGATAAACCGCGCCGCAGTTATCCGGCGTCAGGCTCTGCAGGTCACTCAGAAGCGCCTGCAAATGTGCTTTGGTGACTTCTAACAGCACCTGGTTGCGCACCAGCCCAACGTGTTTATCCACCCATTTGAGTAACGGGTTCACCTTGCGGAAATAACCCACTCTGGCGTACTGGCTTTCATCGGGCGCGTTTTTTGCCCGTTCGAAAAAGAAGAGATCGAGTCCCATATATCACTCCAGAAAAAAGGGGAGCAACTTCCCGGCGGGGAAGACTCCCCGTGCGGGTGGGCTGTCAGGCGCTAAGCTGACAGGGTTGTGTTACAGCATTGAGCAGCCATTCACTGGCGTGGCGTGCCATACCGCTGGCGCGGATCACTGCCCGCTTGTCCTGGCGCAGAATATCCAGCCAGTAGCCGATATAGCTGGCGTGCTGGAGCCTGCCCTGAATGCCGCAATGGGCGCACAGGAAGGCGCTACCCATTTCCGCCACTAACTCTTCAGCAGCGTAGAGCGCTTCGGTGCGTTCCGCTCCGGCGATACCGGGGCGGTTAAGGCGTGAAGTGTGTCCGGTGGCGTGCGTCAGTTCATGCAGCAGCGTGGCGTAGTACGCCTCGCTGCTTTCAAACTGTTGTGGGTGCGGCACCATCACCAGGTCGGTCGCGGGTTTGTAATACGCTTTCGACTGGCGGCGATGGCGCAGCATCACGCCGCTATTCATCGTAATGGCTTCGGCCATCTCCACAGGCTCTGCGGGCCGGGTAAACGGCTCGAACAGCGACTGCGGCAGGCCGTCGCACTGCGACAGGTTAAACAGCCGAAATTCACGAATGATCCCGAAATGCCGCACCTTCGGCTCGCCGTCTTTATCCAGCAACGGCTGGCCGAGTGCATCGGTCTCTTCCTGTGTGCGCGGCAGATACAACACCGCCAGAGAGGATTTCTCCCCCCGGCGCACTTGCCCGCCGAGCGCGCTGACCTGATGGAACGTCAGCCAGCGGTCGCTGGCGAAGCTCTGCTTGTCGGCGCTGTTCCACAGCAGCGGCACGTTGATGCCGTGATACGGTCGACCGGATAACGCATTGATCGGGAACGGCGGCTCGCCATCGCGCCACGGGCGGATCCACGGCACATTGCCGTTTTCCAGCTCAGCAATAATCTGGTCGGTGACTTTCTGGTAGATATCGTTGCTTCTGTCCATTGTGCGATCCTCATGGAAGAAGCCGGAGCTGCCTCCATCCGGAAGCGACTCCGGCGGGGAGAGGTTATGCCTGTTCAGCCATCGAGACCTGCACATAGTGGCCGTGATAGTTGAGTGATAGCGGTAATGCGACAGGGACTTTCATATCGCCCTGCGGTGGCTGGCAGTAGATCGTAAAGGTGACTTTCTTGCGGGATGCCCCGGCGGTGCGCAGGGTCAGCAGTACGGCGAGCAACAGATTGCCCAGCCGTTCTTCCACCTGCTGCGGGTCGGCGGGAAATTCCACAGCGGATTGCCAGACATCAGGGGCGATAACCACCGGCATTAACGACGGTTTTTTATCGAAAAGCGACATGGTGTTTCTCCTGTAAATGAGCAGGGAACACCCTTCGCAGGGCATTTCCCTGCGGGATGGAATGGCACGGGTATCCTGCGCATCTGCGCCGTTCGCGCCTTCCGGATACATGGCGAACTTACTGCATAGCTGGCGGTAGTGTTTTCTGCGCGGGTGATAAAAGGGAGGGGAAAATCATTACCGAGGCTGAAGAGTTTTGTCGTTCCTGAAATGTGAACACAGGCAGATTGATGCGCACGCATCGCTCAAAAAATGATCTTTTTCAGGCGGATACTGAAATCAGAAAAGCATATGACCTTGAACAGTAAACACAATGACTGGAGGGATATGCTAATGAACCAACAAGATATAAACGCATTAAAGAATTTTGATTTTCTGGCACGCAGTTTTGCCCGTATGCACGCCCTGGGCCAGCCAGTTGATATCGATGCCGTGACCGGCAATATGAGTGATGAACAGCAAGCATGGTTCCGGGAGCGATACGACCACTACCGAAAGCAGGCTGAGCGGGCGCGAGTGATAGAACTGCGGTGATGTAACGAACAACGGGCTTAACGGCCCGTTGCGTATTTTCAGGCTTTGAAAATCTTTTTACGGTGCCAGCCGACATACTGTTCAGCAGGCCATTGCGTTTTGTCATAAGGGAGGAATAACTGCTGGCCGTCCCGCTGCCAGAACAGATGGTCTACCACCGGACTACGACGGACGCCGCCGGAGATGCGGATGGTCATACTCTCATCCAGTTCAAACGCCCCCATATCAAACGCGTCATGGTGTAATGTACAGAGCGCCAGGCCATTATTTACCACGCACGGACCACCATATGCTTTCCAGTGAATATGCGCCGCTTCAATACCAACCAGCGCGCCATCAAGTCTGAGATCGTAACCGCAGAACGCACATCATGAGTGGTAAGCGTGAAGAACGATATCCCTGAAACGCGGATCGCGGTTCCTGGAGCGATCGATAATTTGAATCCCAGTTGGTTGGCCTGGATCCGCTGGATACTTTCCGGGAAGTGACCTATCAGGACCTGCTGGGCAAGTTGATCAATTACTTCGGGGGCAAGTAACGGTTGGTAAGTTGCTTTAACACTTACAACAGTAGCCACGGCATATAATCCTGACGCCAAAAAGAAATGTTAGAGATGGGCGATTACAGAGCTTCGAGAGTTATCATAGAAATGAACCGGGTAACAGGCTAAGAGCAGCTCCGGATTTAAGTCAGGAATCTGTCAACGCTATTCAGGATGGGTCAGGGAGTACAAAAAAGCCGGATTACTCCGGCTTTTCTCTGCGCCAGCTCTTAGAAGAACCAACGAACCAGCTCTAAAAGCGTTGCTAGCGCTTTTAGAGCTAGGATAACTTTAGACAATAAAGTATCCATGATGCCCCCTGTATTGGGGAGCGGAACACCGTCGCTTGCCTTGCACTCTGTCGCAACGGCTATCTCAAATGTCAGTTAAAGATAGTCCCACTCCGTTAAAGCAGACCCTGATTCAGCACCACCTGGTAATCAGTCAGAGTTACCACCGTCCGTTTTTTTGCACACAACTTGATCCAGTTGAGTTGATTCAGGCAGGTTTAGGGGGTTATGATTCTAACGTCAGTTAAAGATAGTCCCCTTCCAGTTCTGAGCACCAACTCAGCACCGGATGTAATCAAGCCCGATCACCAGTCGGGCTTTTTTACATCTAAAACCCGCTGTAACCCGCACTACACGGCACTTGCTGAATATTATGGTTACTACATACTGCTGTTGCATCAATTAAATTTTCAAAAAAATTGATTTAGAACAAGGTAAAAAGTTGACAGTACGGATGGTACTGTGTTCAGCGGTTTTGATTTTTAAAAGGAAATTATTGGATGTTGAAAAACTCCAACAAAACAGAGCTTTGTTACCAACAAACCGCAGATTTTGTGTGCTGACAACTTCACTGAAAATGTAAATTTCTCTTATCAGCGGCAAAATCACTGCTGAAGTGCAGGGTCTAATGTCGCAACATGTGTCGTTCGTAAGCCCCTCCCATACTCACCATCGCCGCGTACTTTTTACTGATCTGATGAAGTATGAAGAGTTACGTGATAAGAAAGCCAGAAAGCCATGCATGTAGTGGTCAACTAAAACTGGCCACCGTTTTAGAGTTTTTCCAGTATCGGTTTTCCGATTCGTTTGGTGGTAACCCACTGTTATACTCGTGTGGCCCGAGCGCGCTGTAATACCTAACGATATAGTCCGTTATTGCGTGAGCTGCATTGCCGAAGCTTATGTAACCAGGCACTGGTACCCACTCATTCTTCAGGCTCCGGAAGAAGCGTTCCATTGGGCTATTATCCCAGCAGTTCCCACGCCGGCTAATGTACAGGATTTATCCGCTATAGGGGGGAGAGGATATTTATACTTTAAAGGGGATAAATTATATAATCGATTATACCTGTGAAGCTCGCGGTCTCAGGCTTTGAATATCTGTTTACGGTGCCAGCCGACATACTGTTCAGCAGGCCACTGCGTTTTGTCATAAGGGAGGAATAACTGCTGGCCGTCCCGCTGCCAGAACAGATGGTCAACCACCGGACTACGACTGACGCCGCCGGAGATGCGGATGGTCATACTCTCATCCAGCCCGAATGCCCCCATATCAAACGCATCGTGGTGCAACGTACAGAGCGCCAGGCCATTGTTTACCACGCACGGGCCACCGTACGCTTTCCAGTGAATATGCGCCGCTTCAATACCAACCAGCGCGCCATCGAGCCTGAGATCATAACCACAGAACGCGCACCGTGAGTGGTAAGCGCGAAGAACGATATCCCTGAAACGCGGATCGCGGTTCCTGGAGCGATCGATAAAATCGAATCCCAGTTGGTTGGCAAGGATCCGCTGAATACTTTCCGGGAAGCGATCGGTGAGGATCTTCTGGGCCAACTGGTCGATCATCTCAGGGTGGGCCAGCAATTGTTGATAAGCCGCCTCATCGAAGCCGCCCGCCACCTGGTTATCAATTAGCTCTTTCTTTGTCGGCTGAGTATTGCCCTTACGCGGTTTGCAACCTTCTGCGTGAGCGATCTCCCAGAATCCATCTGTTCGCAGCCGCCAGAACGGCATATTGGGGTAATCGGTGCGCCGTTTAGGGCCAAACTCTTTCAGCAGGCGAGTAAGCGGTTCGTGGATCTCCAGGCCATAGTTAAACAGGCGTGAATGGCCTGCTTTGTACTGCGACAGTACATACAACAGCAGTAGCGGTTTATGCGGCGCGCATACGTCACCCTGTCGCCAGACAGAGACGTTAGAGATGGCGGATTGCAGCGTTTCTGGAGAGATCATAAGAATGAACCGGGTAACAGGCTGATGTTATTGCGATCATGCTCGCAAAATGCCGGTGACTCAAGCCCCGTTCATCACACCGTCAGTACGAAATCTTCAGGGGATGCGTGTTTTACTGACGATCATCTTCCCGACTTGTTCGCCAGCGCTGCGGATATCGCCGACCGCGCTGCCCATCACCCCGGCGACTGCTGCGCCGACCCTTACGCCTGCCCACGTCAGCGCACCCAGCCAGAATGCGGGTAACACCAGGAACATCACGCCCATAATAATATTCACAATCAGATCGTCGGAGGTGTTTTGCAGGCCCCAGAGGTTGAAGTACGAGTGGGTGTCGCTGTCGTACATCATCTGCATCAGCCAGTTATCCAGCCAGCGGGCCAGTTCCCACCAGAAGGTGAGGAAGAACAGGGCGAACTGCACAAAGCTCAGCGTGATGACCGTTTTAAGATCCCATGCCGAGAACAACAGGATCACCGGAATACAAATCACCAGCGCCATTTCGAGAAACGCCTGCACCATTGGCAGCGCCTGGCGGACATTATCAAACGCCGGAAACAGGGCGTAGCTTGAAAGCCCCGCGCCGATGATCCCGCCAACACGGCTCAGCAACTGCGTCTGGCTGAGGTTATCTCCCGCACTCCCACCAAACCCGTTGTACACCAGACCTCCCTGCGACACCTGCATATTGCGCGGGCTCACCAGCGAGCGCAGTACCGCCTCTTCATACTCCTCTTTCGACTGTCCCAGTTTTTGTAGTTGCTGCCAGAGCGTGGTATCGACCTGCTTCAGTAGCCGGTTTTTCAGCCCCGCATCGCCATCGGACCACCACTCTTTACACGCGGGATAGCCTCCGCCACCTGTATTGCTCAGGCCATCATCGCGGCTGGCGTCATAAGGCCAGGCGGCGCGGGGCGAACGGGAATGATCGTGGTTGTAATAACCCGGTGTAGTGAGGTAAAAAGACGATCCCACCCAGTCCACCTCCCGGCTCTGTTCCTCGCTAATATCGTTGCCCAGCCGCTTGAGGCGTGCGCGCGACGGCCCATAGCAGTCGTTAACGAAATCCTGTAATTCCTGTGCCAGCGCTGGATCAGCGATCCGGGTGTGCTGCACTTCAAAGCGCAACTGGCGCAGGTCCGGCTTGCAGGGCAGTACCGCGACGGCGGCGCTGGTGATGCCTTTGCCAAGCGCATGAGTGAAGTACCACCACACCGGAACGGAAGCGCTCTGGCCGCTGAGTTCATTAATCAAAGGTGCATAGCCGGAATCGCCGGGCTGCACCACCGACCAGCCGCACTGCTTCGTGCGCTGGCTGTCGTAGCTGAGGGTATTGATATCAACATTCAGAAACGGCACACCCGCGAAGAAGATCACCAGCAGGGCGCTGTACAGCGAGTGCTCCACCCAGACGACCAGCAGGCGGGCGACGTTGCCTTCATCCGCCCCCTGGCCGCGCGCTTTCAGCCACAGGGCAATCAGTTTTGCCAGCAGGGGCAGGGCGAACAGCCCGGTGGCGGTCAGCGTCTGCCACACGCCGTTGTTTACCAGCCAGCCGAGCAGGGTGAGCACGTACTCGAAATAGCTGTTTGCGGTCATTGCGGGCTGTCCGACTGCGGATTATTGAGGTTGTGCAGGCGGCGGTCGCTGTCGTCCGGCACTTCCACTGCCTGCCCCTGAAGCTGGTCGCGCTGCTGTTTGCGTTGCAGGATCTGGCTGGCGGTATTGCGCGTCAGCGCCTGGCGGAAATCGAGTTCCAGCTTTAACTGGCTCAGCTCTTCATCCAGTTGGGCGGTGGTTTTGCCCAGGCTCTCCTGCGCCTCTTTGACGTTGGCGATATTCGGTTCGTGCATGCCCGCGAGCAGCGTGCGCCGGGCCAGCAGCGCCTGCTCGGTGACGCGGGCCAGCGCCAGTTCTCCCGCCAGCCGTTCAGTGAGGACGGCAACATCCGGATCGTCGCGTAGCGCCTCGACCACGCCGCGGGTAAGCTGCATGGATCCGCCGGAGGCTTTCGCCAGATTGTCGAAGCCGGGTTTCTGACTGCCATTAACCAGATCCGTCAGAAGGGGCAGGATCTTCGCCTTTTCTTCGTCGATCAGTGGATGCAGGCCGATCCCCGCCAGCGCGCCGGAACGTGCGTCCGGATCGTCGGTGGCCTGCGCCACGCTGATGGTCTGCTCGCCGACCACGCGGGTCATCCACCCGGCGGCCTCTTCAGGAGATTTCCAGGTGCTACAGAGTTCCCCGTCGCATTCAGAGGCGGTAAGAGACGTGGTGCTGGTGGCTGGCTGCTGGTTGAGGATATTCCAGCCTGCGGCGGTGGCGTCATGGACTACTTTAATCGGCGGCTGGCCTTTGCCGCCGCGCTTTTCGCCGCCCACCCAGCGTTTACCCTTTTCGGCGGCCTCTTTTGCCGCTTTCTGGTCGGTGCGGATGGCGTCATTATCGCTGGCGGCGAGGGACTGGTAGTTCTCTGCTTTGGCTCCGGAAAACCAGGCGGAATCTGTCGCTAAATCGGTCATCTTCTCCGCCATTTTCTGGCAGTTCAGCAGCGATTTATCAAAATCCAGCCGCCCCTGCAGCACGCCGTTGGTCAGCAGATCATAAAGCTGCGGATTGGCGCGCTGGATAATCATCGCGGGCAGGCTGGCGACCGCCCCGGTGGCACTCTGGATAACGTTGCCCATCAGTTGCTGGAAGCCATCGGTGATGCCGTTTAGCTGGTTACGTACCGTGGTGTCGATGTCGAAATTGCCGCACATCATATCGGCGTTCCAGCCAAGACCTAAGCTAAGCGGCGAGGGGCTGCGGCGTACCGGAGGCGACATGACCGCCTCGCCGCCGCCAATCTGGTAATAAAGCAGGTCATCAACCGTGCCTCGCGTGCGGAAACTGTAGTCGTCTGCGGCCACGCAAACCCAGGCGAAAAACAGTAAGACCAGGCAAAGGACTCTCATCACCGCCTCCGTTAACCCGTACTGCCGAGGAAGGTTTGCCCCCGGCGCGGACAGCATTTATAGGGCCGCCATAGCGTCCAGGCGTACGCACCGTTCTCCGCCAGCTTGTCGGCGTAAGTGTCAGTGGCGCTGCCATCCGGGAACACCGAACAGGCGGCGGATTTTTTCGGCGTGAGCATCTGCCAGCGATGGTTATCGCTGTCGCCTTCGATAACCGGGGAGGGCGGCCAGTACCCGGCGCGGGATGAGGCGGTCAGTGGCGTGTAGATATGCGGTTGCCCGGTACGAGTCACCAGATCGGCCACGCGCTGGGCGATAACGGCGGCGGCTTTATAGTCGTGCGTCTGGCTGATGGCTCCGGCGCGCGGGTAGATATTGCCCCACATATCGCCGTTCTGACCGACTTCCCGCATGCCCGGCGTCAGCGCTTCTGGCCAGGTCATTTCCGGCACACCGCTGCGCCATGCCAGCGCATCCAGCTGGCTCAGAAAGTACGGTTGAAAAGGCTGCGATGAAGGTGAGCAGATATAGCCAAACTGGGTGAAAAATTTTGCCAGTTCATCGCCTGCCGGGAAGCCGATAGCATCGGCATTCTTAAAGCGGATCTTGCTGTGCTGGCTGGCAGAGCGCGGATTGGTGTCGCCGCCGCCTTCGGCAATGCCGGGCAACGGCGGGCTGAGTAACGACATATCCGCCCACGGATTTTGCCCGGTGTTGCTGTAAGCCGATACCACCAGATCCGGACGAAAATGGCTGACCTTCACCGACGTGCGTACCGAGCAACCGAGCGGCGTGCAATAGAGCCAGTAGCACAGGCCGACCACCCGATAGTTCACGCAGTCCGGCGATAGGGCGGAAGCGGCGATTTCCGGCGTGGTAATGGCTCTGAGCGGGAAAGCGGCGTACAGCATCAGGGGCAACAGAAGAGAAAAGCGGTCTGGCATAACGCCTCCAGCAACAGAGTTTTCTTCTGCCGGGTGTAGCGCAATGCCCATAAGATCACTGCTGAAAACTGGAGCCCGCCCGTGAAAATTGTTGAGTCTGGCATCAACCTTTGTTGGGCTTTCTGGTGCTATTCTGTGGTTCAGGCCGGGCTACGAAAGTGGTTCCGGCCTGTTTTTTTCTTCATTTTTTATTGTGTTTAAGGAGCAAGACTTATGCCAGTAAAACGAAAACATCTGACCCGCCATGAAGTGGGACAGATACTGCTTGCAGCGGACAGAGGGATCCATTTTGAGCGGGATTACTGCCTGATTCAGATGTGTTTTTTACACGGTCTGCGGGTCAGTGAACTGTGTGGGATGCGCCTGTCGGATATCGATTTGGTCGGGCGTTCGGTCTATGTCCGACGGCTTAAAAACAGTCTCTCAACGCAGCATCCGCTGTTTGATGCCGAATTGCCCGCGTTGATGCGCTGGCTGAAGGTGCGCCGCCGCTGGCGGGAGGCAGACAGCGACTGGCTTTTTCTGTCGCAGAAAGGAGGCCCGCTGTCGCGTCACCAGGTCAGGTTATTGCTCAGACGTTACGGCGAACTGGGCGGTGTCAGTATTTCCGCATATCCCCATATGCTGAGGCACGGATGCGGCTACGCGCTGGCGGACCTGGGGCGTGATACGCGTCTGATACAGGATTATCTGGGGCACCGGAACATCCGGCATACGGTGATTTATACGGCGACAAATACGCAGAGATTTATGAATGTCTGGGGGAATATGAGAGAAAACCACACAATTAGTGCCAGAATGTAAAGTAGTATCAGAAAAATTTAGCAAAGTGTCAAAATTTTTCTGAGACCCCTTTTGATAACGGATTATCTCTCTGTTTTTAAATAACTATTCCGATCTAATGCAGCTTAGCACACCTTTGGTACCCTGCTGGCAACGTGCGTGAGTCGTCCACGTTGCCAGTTTTCATTTGCTCACCGCCTTACTGTTTTATGCCATTCCGCAAGCTCTGCTCCTGTCCGGATGGCATTTTATTTCTCATTCTCTTCTTCCACATCATTTTCTCCTGAACTCACCACTCTGGCACTAACGGGAAAGTCTAACGCAGATTTTTTCACCGCCAGAGTGATGCGGGGCCGAGTCCCGAATGTTCTTTCATCAAGGAGAAACACATGAAAAAAACGATGTTAAGCGCGTGTTTTATGCTGGCGGCGGCTAATGCCATGGCCGCCGACGGCACCATCCACTTCACCGGTAGCATTACCGACCAGACCTGCAAGATCGACACTGGCTCCCAGAATCTACCGGTGAACCTCGGCAATGTTGCCCAGACCGCCCTTAACGGGGCAAAGGGGATGAGAGCGGCGCCAACGCAATTTACCATCAACGTGAGCGAGTGCCCGGAAACGGTCACTGGTGCAAATGTGAAATTTGACGGGACATCCGATAACAACGACCAGAGCCTGCTGGCGCTGGACAGTGGCACGGGCATCGCCACCGGGGTCGGGATCCAGATCGCAGATAAAAACGGCACGGCCATCCCGCTGCACTCCGCTTCATCCGACTACACCCTCGCAGAAGGCGCAAACGCGCTCGACTTTGTCGCCCGCTATGTCTCCACAGGCCCGGCGGTCACCACCGGTACAGCAAACGGTACCTCTGAGTTCACCATCATTTACAAATAACGCTGTGCCGTCGCGGGGCGCATTCTCCTCCTCCTACCCATGCGCCGCCGCATAACAGGGAGCGTTTCGCAGGGATGCGGTTTTTTCGTCCGGAGATAACAAGATGAACAGGTATGCAGACATTTTGCTGGCGCTATTGCTGGCCGTATTTACCGTGCAGGCACAGGCCGGGATTGTCATTGGCGGGACACGGATCATTTATAACGGCGACAAAAAAGAGTCCTCCGCTTCTATACGTAACCCCGACAGATCCGGTGTCTGGCTGGTGCAGAGCTGGGTGGACAGTGGCGTGAAAGGCAGCAAAACACCGTTTATCGTCACGCCGCCGTTGTTTCGCATTAATCCAGGCGAAGAGAACATCCTGCGCATTGTGCGCACTGGAGGGAACCTGCCTGAAGACCGGGAATCGGTGTTCTGGCTGAACGTGAAGTCCATTCCCGCCACCGACGACAGCGTGCCGCATAACAACGTTCTGCAGGTGGTGGTGAAATCCCGCCTGAAACTCTTTTACCGCCCGGCGGGGCTGGAAGGACAGCCGGAGACGGCTTACCACCATCTGTCGGTCTCCCGTAGCGGCAATCGTCTTACGGTCAGCAATCCCACGTCTTACTACGTCACTTTGTTCACCTTAAAGGTGGACGGGCAGGAGATCAAAGAGGCCGATATGGTGCCGCCGAAAGGCAGCGTCAGCTTCACGCTGCCATCGGCCACGGCGTCCATGGTGAGCTGGCAGTCGATCAGTGATTACGGCGGCGTCAGTCAGACCGAAAGCCGTAAGCTCTGAAGGAGGGAATATGAATAACCCGAATTCCCGACTGATGATCTTCCTGCTGGCGCTGTTGCTGATTATGGTGCTCCTGTTGGGTTATCTGCGTCATGCGGAAGCCCGCGAGACCTTCAATACCCACGCGCTGGAGCTGGACAGCCCGGGCCAGGCGGTTGCTGACTTATCCGCCTTTGCCGAAGCCGATGGCCAGCTACCGGGCACCTACCGGGTGACGGTGTATGTGAACGGCGAGCAGCAGGGCGAAGCGCAGGATATTGCCTTTGTTACCGGGGCAGATAAAAAACTCACCGCGCAGTTAACCCCGGCGATGCTGAAAGCCTGGGGCGTGAACACCGCCGCGTTTCCTTCGCTTGCCGCACTGCCAGCGGACAAACCGCTGGAGGATATTGGCCGCTATATCCCGATGGCTTCCAGCGAACTGCGTTTCAGTAAACTGCAACTGAATCTCAGTATCCCGCAGGCGGCGATGAGCGCTACCGCGCGCGGCTGGGTGGATCCGTCCGAATGGGACGAGGGCGTACCTGCCGCGCTGCTGAACTATAACCTCAGCGGCAGCAATACCTGGCGCGACGGGGAAAATGGCTCCGATGATAACTACTACGCCAACCTGCAGAGCGGGCTGAACCTCGGCGCGTGGCGGCTGCGCAACTATTCCACCTGGAATTACGACGAGGATAACGGCAGCCACTGGGATTCAGTGAACACGTATCTTCAGCGGGATATCCAGCGCCTGCAGGGGCAACTTACGCTCGGCGACAGCTACACCCCGTCGGACATCTTCGACAGTGTGCAGTTTCGCGGCGCGCAACTGGCGTCGGATGACAATATGCTGCCGGACAGCCTGCGCGGGTTTGCCCCGATCATCCGCGGTATTGCCCAGTCGAACGCCCAGGTCACCATTAAGCAGAACGGCTACACCATCTATCAGAGCTACGTCGCACCGGGGGCCTTCGCCATCAGCGATCTCTACCCGACATCGGGCAGCGGCGATCTGGAGGTCACGATTAAAGAAGCCGACGGCAGCGAGCGAACCTTTATTCAGCCATTCTCTGCGGTACCGATTATGCAGCGTGAAGGCCGTCTGAAGTATGCCCTCACTGCCGGGAAATACCGCAGCGGCAACAGCGACAGCGATGAGCCTGAGTTTGGCCAGATAACGGCAATTTACGGCCTGCCGCACGCCATCACGATTTATGGCGGCACGCTGTACTCGGAGGACTATCAGTCCGGGGCGGCGGGTCTGGAGTTTGGTCTCGGCGAGCTGGGGTCGGTTTCCGCCGATATCACCGCTGCACACACCACCCTTAATAACGATGAAACTCACGACGGCCAGTCGTACCGGGTGCAGTACTCAAAAGATTTTCAGGCCACCGATACCAGCTTCACCCTGGCGGCGTACCGCTATTCCACGGAAGGGTTCTATACCTTCCAGGAAGCGAACGACTTACGCTCGGACAGCGATGATGGCTGGCGGCTGACGTACAACAAGCGGCAGAAACTCCAGCTCGATCTCACCCAGAGTATCGGTAGCTACGGTTCGTTCTTTGTTTCCGGCTACCAGCAGGATTACTGGCATGAGGACGGTTACGAGCGCACCCTCAGCACCGGCTGGAACGGCAATATCAATGGCGTCAGCTACAGCATTACTTACAGCTACAGCGATTACCCGGACAGCACCCAGCCTGCCGACCAGCAGCTGGCGTTCAGCATCCAGGTTCCTCTCAGTCGCTTTATGCCGAACGCGTGGGCCAGCTACGGCGTCAATACCGCGAAGCACGGCGACACCCGTCAGCAGGTGGGCCTCAATGGGACGGCGCTTGCCGATAACAACCTCAGCTACAGCCTCCAGCAGAGCTACACCAACCACGGTGTGGGCGGCTCCGGCAATATCAACGCCGACTACAAAGGCGGGCAGGGGGAAATCACCGGCGGCTACAACTATGACGACGATATGCGGCAGGTGAACTATGGCCTGAAAGGGGGGATTGTCGTCCATCCACATGGCGTCACGCTTTCCCAGCCGCTCGGTGACTCACTTGCCATCGTGAAAGCGCCCGGCGCGGACGACGCGAAGGTGCAGAACAACACCGGGGTCTATACCGACTGGCGCGGCTATGCGGTCGTGCCGTACGTCAACGCCTACCGGAAAAACCGCATCGCACTGGACACCAGCACGCTCGGCGATGGAGTTGATATCGACACCGCCGTGCAGACGGTGACGCCAACGCAGGGCGCAGTGGTAATGGCGGACTTCAACACCCGCGTTGGACGGCGCGTACTGATGACGCTGCTTTACCGTGGGCTGCCGGTGCCGTTCGGCGCTCAGGCGAAAATGAAGGAAGGCGGCAGCGGTATCGTTGGCGATGACGGACAGGTGTATCTGACGGGCGTCCCGGATGAAGGTGATATCACGGTGAACTGGAACGGAAAACAGCAGTGCGTGGTGCATTACCGGTTGCCGGAGAATGCCGCAAACGCGCCGGTAACGGAAACTGAGCAGGAGTGTCGGGAATGAAACTTATTCGCTACATTGTGGCCCTTACGAGTGTCATCATGTTTTCTCTGCCAGTGATGGTCTGGGCGTCATGCGCCTTTACGGGCGGTGCAACCTCAGAAATTAGCGGCTATGTCACATTTGGCAATGTGTCTGTTCAACGCGATGCGCCGATAGGCAGCGTGCTTGCTACGGCGACAACCGGGACTTATAACGGTGGGCAGGCGATTGCCGGATGTTCTGAATCCTGGACTTATCGCTGGGAACTGAGCAAATGGAGCTCGTTGAGTTCCCAGGGCAACAAAGTCTATAACACCAATATTGCAGGAGTGGGGCTCCGGCTAACAAACACTGCATCTGGAAAGTTGCTTCCCTATGACCAGAGTATGGGAACGGGCAGCGTCATTATTAATGCTGATGGTATTAAAGCTGAATTAATCAAAACGGGCGATATTACGGGCGGAACCCTGGATACAGGTATGCTGGCGCGGGCCTCGGTGGCAAACCAGTTTTATTTTGCCAATGTCACCCTGAATGGCACAAATACCATTACCTCTGAATCCTGCTCCGTTACCACTAACCCGGTTAATGTCCCGCTGGGCGACCATGACAAAAGTGAGTTCAGCGGTCCGGGTACCGCAACAGCCTGGCAGACATTCAATATCAATCTGAGTTGTGTTCAGGGCGCGCGGATTAATGTGCGTATTGACGCCACAGCAGACAGCGACGCAGGCGTACCCGGCGTCATTAAACTCGACAGCGATCCCGTTAATGCCAGCGGTGTCGGCGTTCAGCTCTGGTATCGCTATGAAGACAGCCCGGTACAGTTCGGTCAGGAGCGGTATTACTACACCTCGCCATCAGGGGGTAACGAATATGTTCAGCTTCAGGCGCGCTATTATCAGACGACGCAGAGCATCACGGCCGGGAAAGCGAACGCCACGGCGACATTCACGCTGAGCTACAAGTAAATCACCGGAGCAATGACATGAGAAAGTTTATATGTTTCATGCTGTTGATGCTGGTGGTTTCACCGATCGCCCGAGCCAGTTGTTCATTTTACAGCGGCGTGTCCGGAGAAGTGCCGGGTTATCTGAACTTCGGCAATGTGGTTGTCCAGCGTGATGCACCGATAGGCAGTGTACTCGCCACCGCAATAACAGGCGCTTATAACAACAGTAATGCCATTGCGGGATGCAAGCGGGAAGCATGGACCGCTCGCTGGGAGCTGACGCAATGGGGGACGCTCAGTGGCTATGGCAATGGCGTCTACAATACCAACCTCGTTGGTGTCGGTTTACGTCTGAGTGCAACACAAACGGGCAAAGTACTGCCCTATGAAGGCAGTTACCCCTACAACGCCGGAGGCTCATGGGCATCTATTCCTGGCGATGGCATCAAAGGGGAGCTTATCAAAACGGGAGATATCACCAGCGGCACGTTAACCGACGGTATGCTGGCGCGCGCCTCGGTAGTGAACCAGTTTTATTTTGCTAACGTCACGCTTAACGGCACCAACACTGTCACTGCAGCCTCCTGCTCGGTGACCTCGGTGGATGAGCCGGTCCAGCTTGGCGATCACAACAGGCAGGAGTTCAGCGGTGTGGGCTACACCACGGAGTGGAAGGCGTTTAATATCGTGCTGGACTGCAATAAAAGCGCGCATATTTATGTGCAAATTGATGCCACAAAAGATGAGTCGAATGCGCCAGGCGTGATGGCCATCGATTCCGAAAGCGGCAGTACCGCGGCGACGGGCGTTGGGGTTCAGCTTTACTTCGCCCCGGACAACAGCGCGGCGCAGTTCGGGCAGGTAAAGGATTATTATACTTCGCCTAATGGCGGGATGGAGACCGTTCAGCTCAAGGCGCGTTATTACCAGACGGCCTCAGCGGTGACGGCAGGGCCCGCCAATGCCACGGCGACGTTTACGTTGACGTATAAATAGCTACCTGAACAATTTTAAAGGTTTTAGACTAACCCTCTGTTTATCAGGGAAGATGATAATGTCCCAATATTGGTGGAAAGATCTTTTTGATCGCAATAATAACTGGCAGGGTCTGGAGCTGACACTCAAGAGCAGCCAGAGGACCGACGTGGCAATGGAAATGCTAAGTGGTCGGTATGGGCGAATGGCGCTACAGGTCTTCGGGAAGACATTATTCTGGGCATCAATGTTGAAAGATCATTCCGGTGTCTGGTTGGTGTTTAATGCCGATCATTCTGCTTGCCAGACATTATTACCGGCTGTCACATCTGAAGATATTGAGGGGATTAAAAGCAAAGGCGAACGGGCCTGGACAGGTGAATGGTGTCGCTATTTTTCCCGGCAATTAATGAATGCGCCAGTGCCTCTTCTGTCTCCTCGCCGATGGCTGATAAGGCCGATGGAGGCCAAATATTCATTACCAAAATTATCCGGACAGCGTGTTCCTGTAAATAGCTGGCGTTTTGATGCCCCAGAAAGCAGCGGGAATATCGGCTGTAGCTGGACGCTCTACGGCGAAGATTTTCCTGATTTGGTCAATCCTGACAAAGTCAGATTAGTGGATTGGTGGTGGGGAGGTAGCCTGCTACTTGGGCGTTATTCGATACAACCTGATGCCGGAAGGTTGAAATGGTGGCGTAAAAAATGCCGTGAGCGTGCGCTGCCTCCAGTACTTGTCTGGTATATAGCAGGGCTGGGATCATTTGTTATTCTTGATGGTCATTATCGTTTACAGGCAGCGATTGCAGAAGAAATTCCACCTTCATTTCTGGTGCTCAGCGAATTGCAGGAACGGGATTTTGCTACCGATCAAGACCATCGGGCCCGTATTGTCCGGGCTTTAGAACAGCAGCTCAAAAATCCTAAGTGCAAAATCGATGGTGTAAATCAGACGCTGATTAATCTTTATGATACACGCTATCTTTATGCATCAACCCATAGCCGCGCGACGCTTGGCGAAGGAACGCGTTGGGCGCAGGAGTTAGAAAGCTATCTGCAGCGGCATCAGTTGGAAGGCTATCGGGACAGGATACTGAATGGTGTTAACGATGAATGTTGAATTAAGGATAACAAATGGCGGCATTCTTTAGGGAATACAGAGTAAACGGACTTGCGGATACCAGCATCCCTGCTGGCCGACTATTTTAATGACACTGTTTTTTGACTTTCGAGACTCTGGTGTACCGCCTCACAAATACGGCTGACCGCCAGTCCGTCCACCGCGGTGACCGGGTACGGCGCTTTATATATGACCGCCCGCACAAAGTCATTGATCGGGTCGATACCGAAACCACTGGCGACGCCGTTGCGGTAGTTGATGAAATAGCTGTTGGGCGTGAGCGTCATGCCCGGCGTGGTGATTTCCAGCCCGCGATGCTGTGAAGTGCTGCGGATATACGTTGCCTCGCAGAGAATATCGATGCGCCCGTCGTTGTCCTTCGGGAAGCCCTCCGGCAGCACCCACGAGTTTTCCACCACCCACGAACTGCCATCGGCCATCGTCAGCAGGCTCTGCACGCTGTCGAAGGTGTCGAGGCCGCATTCGACCATCAGCCGCTTCTGCCCGACGGCATACACCGACACCACCTCCTGGCCGGAGAGATACCGTACAAGGTCAAAGCAGTGGGAACCGAGAAACCATACCGGAGAGCTTGCGCCCGCCCAGTCCAGCCACTCCGTCGGCACGCTAATCACGTCGTCCATGCTGATATGGCCGCGCAGGATCTGCCCGGTCTCCGGTTTCTCCAGTTCGGTTTTGATGCGCATCACCACCGGGTCCCAGCGTTTATGGAAATCGACGCCGACCAGCAGGTCCCGCTGCTGCGCCATCTCCACGATAAGCTCACATTCGCGTACCGAGGTGGCGAGCGGTTTCTCTGCCAGCACATGTTTGCCGTGGCGCAGGGCGGTGAGGATGGATTCGGTGTGGTACGGGTCCGGCGTCGCCACTGAGAGCACGTCGACGGCTTCCTCCTGCAGCAGGACATCCAGCCGGGTGTAGCCCATCACGCCGTAGGCCATGGCAAGGTCATCGCAGCGCTCTGTATTGGTGTCGCAGATGGCGACCAGCACCGTATCCGGGTTATGGCGGTACGCGTTCATATGGTGTTTGCCGTAGATACCTGCGCCGACCACGGCGGCTCTGATTTTGTTCATCATTGAGTCCTCAGAATAAGCCCAGGGAAAACAGCCAGCCGATAATGACGGCCAGCGGTCCGGTTAACTGACGCGAGAGCAGAAAGGCGGGTACACCTTTGGCAATGGTCTCCGGTTTCGCCTCCTGCATGGAAAGGCCGACCGGCACGAAGTCGCAGCCGACCTGTACGTTGATGGCAAATAGCGCGGGCAGGGCGAAGGCCGGGGAGATGGCGCCCGCGCCAATCTGCGTGCCAATCATCACGCCGATGACCTGCGAGATGGCCGCACCCGGCCCGAGCACCGGGGAGAGGAACGGAATGCCACAGATGAGCGACAGCAGCACCAGCCCCCACAGCGAGTTCGCCAGCGGCGTCAGGGCGTGGGCAATCAGGCTGCCGAGTGCGGTTTCCTGCACCAGCGCAATCAGCAGCGAGACAAAGGCCATAAACGGGATGACGTTACGCAGCGACACGTCCACCGCCTCACGACTGGCGGCGAACAGCAGGGCGATAACGTGGCCGACGGCGGTGCCGGTCTGCTCGACCATGCGCACCAGTTTCTCCGCGCCACGCGCAGGTGGAGGAGCGGTGGTAATGACTGGCTCCGGAGCTGGAACTGGCTCAGGTTCGCTGTCCGGCGCTTCGGCGGTATCCACCAGAACCAGCTGTTCCATCGTCACGCCGGAAACGTAGTTATCCTCGCTAATAAAGTGCGCCAGCGGTCCGGCGCGCCAGGTGGGGAGCACGTTGATGGTCGGGATGCCCTTCTGCGGGTACAGGCCGCAGCGCAGGGACCCGGCGCAGTTAATCACCACGCACAGGATGTCGTTATCCGGCGGAATGTCAGAGAAGCCGTTGACGATTTCCGATTCGGTGAGTGCGCCGATTTCTATCGCAACCGGATGGATTTCGCGCCCGGTCAGAGACAGCACCTTTTTGCCACTGCCAACGGGCAGCCACAGCCCCTTGCCGTAGCCGCCCGGACCGGGAGGAATAAGCACCGTGTTCATGGCCGTCCCTCCTCTATCACCAGATTGCCGTGGAGGTCGCGTAGGTTCGGCACCGGGCCGGAGAGATGAACCGCCCCGACATGGCAGGGATTCAGGTCGCCGTTGAACACCAGCGTCAGGTGGCCGAGCTCAGACAGTGCCTGCTGGGCCCCCTTGCCGACGGCAGTCACCAGATAGTCGTGCCCCGCCAGCATCAGGCGGTCGCCGGGGAGTATCATCAGGCTCTCTTCCCGGAACGACGGCTCCAGCGACAGGGAGTAATCGAGGCAGTCCTTCGGCCCGTTGCTGTCGAAGGTGATGAGCATCTTGTCGGTCAGGCCATCAGCGACGAACAGCCCGATAGCGACGATACGTGCGCAGTAAATCATCATGGCGCATTCCCCCGCTTGCTGAGGCGCAGGAACAGGTACTCGGTGATAATCCCGCGAATCAGGCCAATTAGCATGGCAGCGGCGATATAGCGCAGCGCCAGTGAAGTGACGGGCAGGCCGAGCACCTTAATCCCGGCGGCGACGCCGAGCCAGACGAACAGCTCCGATGGCACCACGTGGGGAAACAGGCTGGTGAGCGGATGGGCAGTGGTGCCGAGTGCATCCTCATAGCCGGGCTTGCTCTTCTCGGGCAGAAGCTTGCCGAGCGTCAGCGCGCCGGGGCTGCTCATAAAGAACCAGCCGAGTACCGGCAGCACGCCGTAGGTGAGGATGCGCGAGCGGCCGAGCAGGGCGGCAACTTTCTCCATTCTGACGGTGCCGACCAGCTTCATCAGGAAGTTGATGGCCAGCAGCAGACAGATAAGCATCGGGATAAGCCCCGTCATCATATCGAGGAAGATTTTGCCTGCGGCCTGGAACAGGTGGATAAAGCCTTCAGCCAGGGAGACCAGAAACATGGCGGCCTCCTGTACTCAGTGTGATGGTGTTGGGTTGTGGTTCGGTGTGCATAAACAACTCTCCTGTCAGGTATCGTTGGTTAATGCGTCCTGCCACTCACAGCGCGGGTCGTTATGTCCCGGAGTTGTCGGTTGTTGTCATTGGGTGAAGCGGTTTTCGGGGTTCACGTTTGTTACTGGCATTGAGGTAACGAGCGGGCCAGATCTCTGACGGATGCACGTCGAGCGCGATGGCAATCAGCCACTCGCCTTTTGGCCACGGGCGCGTCAGGGTATTCGACAGCGTTGACGAGGCCAGTCCCGCTTCCCGCGACAGTTTCGCCAGACTGGTACCGCGCTTGTGTAAGGCAGCAACAATGTCGGCGGGGTGCCAGTCTTTTTTAGCCATTCTGTTTACCTCTGTTGTTGACTATGAGTCACAAATGTATGCTAGCACGCTTTTTAGGTGACTCATAGTCCGTGGACTGATAATCAACGAAGATTGATGCTGGCTAGATGGAAAAGACGGGATCAATCAAAAAGGTACTGGGCAACAGAATCAGGGCGCTACGCAATGAGATGGGCCTGTCCCAGGAAGCTTTTGCTGATAAATGCGGCATCGATCGCACCTACATGAGTGGCATTGAGCGAGGAGTAAGGAACCCCACGCTTGTTGTCATTTGTGCAATTTCAGACGGTCTGGGGATGGATCTCAGCCATTTATTTATGTTTGACGATACCGCAGAAAAAGACGGCGAATTAACGGATTGTGACTCATAGTCCGTGGTCTGATAAGCAACGTAAGTTCATTTTATCTGGATGAAAAATACATCCAGTATTCAGGCGCAGTTTGGCGCACATCTCAAAAAACTCAGACTCCAGTTAGGCCTGTCTCAGGAAGCATTTGCGGATAAATGTGGGCTTGATCGTACTTATGTGAGTGGCATTGAGCGTGGGGTACGAAATCCAACCCTTGAGGTGATAAGTGTTCTAGCTATTGGATTAGGTGTTGAGCTTAAAGATTTATTTCATTTCTAAAAATTTATCTTTACTCATAGTGCTGTAAACTTCGTTTCATGGAAAAAACAGGATATGTTATCTGAAGAAGAAAAAGAGACTTTACGAAATCAGGATCCATATGGCTTTGAGCTTATATTTTATGAAGAGTTAGAGTCTTGGTTATCACAAGATATTGCATGCTGTGACAATTGTTATGATGATTTGATTAAAAATTGGCCTTATGTATATTCCTCAGAGAACTGTAAGTTCCAAAAAAATAGCATGCCTCTGGATTGTTTCTATTCTGGAACTCATTTAAGAGAATTGTATTCTGAATCTGATTTTTTCAAATATCTTCAGTTAATTGATTGCCCTCGTTGTGGTGTCCCTCTAACTCATAACCTGTGGGCATATGAACTACCATTTGATGTGGTGGATGGTTTTGAGTCAAAAGTTAAGGAACTTAGTAAGTTAATAACAGTCACTCCTTTTCTTGTTTTAAGCCATCCATTTGCTCAGGAGGTGTATTCAGCAATCCGTTCGCTATCGAATAAGCTCGGTAAAGTTAAAATAGGTTCTAATCTTTTTAGGGCAAGAACAAATCTTAAAGATAATGAGGTAAGAGATTCTTCCTTCGACTTTGCTCCCAAAGATGTAGTTAAAGACGGGCGTTATAATCATGCTGGCTATCCAGTTCTATATTGTAGTTTTGATGCCGGTACGTGTATAGAAGAAATGAGAAATGAATCTTGTCATGTTGCTACAATTAATTGCAGTAAAGAAATGAAAATAATGGATCTTACAGATCCATACGAAGCTAATCACGAATTCAGTGACCTTTTAAACTCGCTAGTTTATTCTTCATTATTAAGTGCTAAATGTGAAGGGCAGGGGTATTATAAACCAGAGTATCTATTTTCAAGGTTTTTAAGCGATTGTGCACGCCAGGTCGGGTTTGATGCCATACAATTCCCATCCACGCGTATGCAAAAAGACAGTTGGAACTTGGTCATACTAAATAGAGAAGTATCTATTGGGAACGGTTTAGATGTTATCGATATAAAGTTTCATCCAAAGAAATAATATATTTTAGATACCTAACTTGATGGATTGATTGTTTCTATTCCTATAATTTTTATTGCTGCCTCAAGTTCGCTACATCTAAATTTCTGCATAATCCGCATCCTTTCCGCTTTCTCATGCTTCTCAGTCATCGCCAGCGCCAGATACAACGCTGGCGGCACCACCCGAAACAGCGCCTCAACCCGAGGCGACAGCACCACGCCCTCGGTATACTGCCCCGGCGACTTCACTGCCGAGCGCAGCAGTTGCCGTTGCTCCTCCGTCAGCGCCTTAAACCGGCATACCTGCTCGATCTCTTCCGGCGGCATAACCAGCAGTTCCCACCACTCGATCATATTGAGCAGCTTCTTCGCCTCATCGGGAAAATCCGCCAGGTTCTGGGTAGCGAGCCATAGCCAGATGCCGAGCTTGCGCCACATCTTCGAGCCCTTCGTCAGAAACCGCGCCAGCAGCGGGTTAACGGTAATGATATGCGCTTCATCGGTGATATTAACGATGGGCCGCGCCAGATGCTGGTCGCGCTCGCCGAGGTTATTGATATGGTTAATCAGTGAGATATAGCTGATGGCAAGTTGTGCTTCATAACCTTCGCGGGCGAAGGTGGCGAGATCCACCAGAGTGATATCCGCCTCCGGCCACATCGTGCCTTCACGGTTAAACAGTTCGCCTTCAAACCCGGCGCAGAACAGGTTGATGGATTCCGCCATTTCATACGCCCGCTGGCGGCGGGCTTCCGGCAGGCTGGCATCGCGGGAAAGGGCGAACAGTGCATCGCGGATATCCTGGGTCAGCGTCTGGCGTTTTTCCTCGTAGCAGGTATGCGCGGCAGCGATAATCGCCAGGCGGATCATCGCCCTGTCTGGCCGGGTGAGGCGTGCATCTTCTTTCGCCTCGCCGCCGGTGATCATCAGCCGGGCGGTGATCTCCATTTCACCGAGCACGTCACGCTGGTCATCGCCTTCGCTATCTTCATCTTCCGGTGGTTCGGCGTCGGTGACCGCCTGTTCCACCAGTCGCCACGCGTCACTGAACAGGGATAGGGTGACACCGGAACCGGGGCGCAGGCTGATTTTATTCACCGTCAGGCCGTGGGCGGCAGCGTAGTCGGCCATCAGGCCAAATGAGTTTCCGGCCTCAATGATAAACAGGCGCGGGCGATGGAGCGCCATCAGTTGTGCGATTTTGGCATTGAGGGTGGCGGATTTTCCCGCTCCGGTCGGACCGAGCAGCAGCAGGTGGCCGTTCTGCGCGCGGTCCAACTTGTTCAGTGGATCGAAGCACAGTGGCGCGCCGCCGCGATTGAAGTAGCAAATCCCCGGATGCCCGGTGCCGGTTTCCCGTCCGTACACCGGCAGCAGCCCGGCGAGATGCTGGACGAAGTTCAGCCGGGTATACAGCCCGCGCGGGTCACGCAGGGGATCGAAACACATTGGCAGCCAGCGCAGCCAGTGGCTGAGTGGAGCCACTTCGTGTTGCTCCTGCACTGGCACCAGCCCGGCATTCAGCAACAGGCTGTGCAACTGGCGCTGTTGGCGAAACAGGGTATCGGTGTCGGGCACATTCAGGTAAAACGCCAGCGTGCTGCGGTAGAGCTTATGGCCGTCCTTCAGGTAGCTGCGCACCTCGCTGCAGTCGCGGCGGGTGTATTCCGAATCGGTATTGTCGCCAATCGCCCGGTCGGCGAGGTGGCTGATATGCTGCTCCAGCTTGTCCTGCGGATACACCACTACGGTCAGGTTCATGATGGTTCCCGCAGGCAGCAGGTCGAGCAGGGCGTTGATGCCGTCGCCGCGCGCAGTTTCCCCGGTCAGCAGGCCGGGCGGCGGTGCTTTGCGCAGGCGGTCAACGACCACGACTTTATGCGGACGGTTATCCAGCCACCAGACGCCGTTCTCCGCATCCGAGCGGGGTTCGCTCGTCAGCAGTCGTTCGGCGAAATCGGTGATGACGGGCAGGGATTCTGCTTCCGGTAAATCCAGTTGTCGCCAGAAGGCTTTTTTATCTTCAACGGGCGGCGCGGGATTAAACCAGCGCACCAGCCAGCGGTGGATGGCCTGTTCATTCTGGCGGACAGCGCTGATACTCGCCGCTTTCAGCCCGGCGGTGAGCCGTTCGCAGATGTGGTTCAGCGTCTCTTCCGGGGACGGTTCGTCCGGCGAGAGGCCGGGCAGCCAGCGGTAAACCACCATCCGCGTGCGCCGCCATGTCGCCCGCCAGCGGGTGCGGGTGACGGTGTTATCCAGAAACAGCCCCTCTTCACGGGTGAGCGCGGCCATATGGTTTGCCATCTGCGTGAGCCATTCGCGGGTAAAGGCGGAGTCGCGGATCTCCGGCGCGGCGTAAGCGGCAAGTGATGCCAGCCACGCCTCGCTGTCGTCCTCGTCCTGGCAGAAAAACTGCACCACCCACGGCGCGCGTTCGTGCTCTTCAAAGGCATCCTGCAATGCGTCGGTGACGGTATCGCGCACCTGTTCCAGAAAGGCGTCAGAACGGCCCTCCGTTCCGACAGGGTTCAGTTCAAAAACTGCACCTACCGAGCGGCCATCTTCCAGCAGCAGCGTCTGCGACTCCGGCAAAAACTCCACCCACGGCAGCCAGTCGACAAATGACGGGCCCTTGCGGTAGCTGGTATTCAGCGCCTGTTCAGTCAGGCCGCGCCGTTCATTCATGGCGGCGTCAGGCGTTCGCCCGGCAGCGCATACTGCGGACGGGTATAGAAGGGGAAGACGGTGCTGTAGCCGGGTACCGGCGTGTTGCCATTGAGGTGTGGGAAAACGTACAACACCATATCCGGGTTGGGCAGACGCGGAAACTGGCTGCGGATAGTGTCTGCCTCAGGCTGCGCCACCGGACCATCTGGCGGGCGGCGTAGCTGGGTGCGGGCATCCAGCAGAGCCGCGTTGCCGCCGCTTTGCTGCTGCCACAGCGAGAGCATGCTGGCATCGGGGTCGACCGGCATCAGTTCTTCCTGCGAGGTGCTGCATCCGGCCAGCAAAAACAGCAACATCAATATAGCGCGTATCATTCCAGTCCCCCCGGTGTGCTGGCCTGCTGGTATTTCACTTTGCGGCCTTCCGGCTCGTAGTCGATAGTCAGCAGTTCGGTGAGATGCACCGCCACCTTGTGGCCTGGAGGCACGTACACCGCATCGAACATTTGGCCGTAGTGCTGTTTCATCCAGTCGGCGGTCTCTTTTAATCCGCCGCCGATGGCCTGGCCGAGCACGTACTGACCGTTGTTGCCCGTCACTGCGCTGGTGATGCTGCCGTCCTCCACCACGGTGGTGCTTTCGCCATTGGCGAAGGCCTGCGCCGCCGCGCCGGAACCCGCCAGCAGGAACTGCGAGGTCAGGTACTCCTTCGCGTTGCTTTTGCGCTCGCCGGGAATACACGGCAGCCCCTGGTTATCCGAGAGCCAGCCGATCTCCTGCTGTTTGTTGCCGGATTTGCCGCCCTGTGGGACGGTGCGGATGGTGCCATCGTGGAACACAAAGGTCATGGAGGTGATTTGCCCGCGCACGCACGAGAGCGTCCAGTCGCCGGAGGCGATGCCGGAGACCACCGCGCCCGCCACGTCCGGCAGTTCGATGCCGTTGGCGGTGAGGTTGTCTTCGCCAATCAGCAATTTGAACGGGTAAGGATCGCTGACGGTGCCGTTAAGCGGTACACGGCCAATCAGCGCCGTCATGGCCACCGATCCGGTCAGCGTGGCGTTCTGCGGCAGGGTGTAGACCTTCACGTCAGGTTTCGGCGGCGGTTTGTCGGCCGCTTTCAGAGGGACGCGCAGCAGCTTTTCATCCACGGGCGGGGGCGCATCCAGCGGCTCCAGCCAGCGGATATCCGGTTGTACGTCTGCGGGCAGTTCACCGGGCGTCAGTCCCAGACCGGGCGGGATATCGTCCGGGCGTTTCGCCATCAGGCGGTCGAGCTTATCCAGCAATCCTCGCTGGCTTTTCAGCAGTTCATCGTGCATCTGATCCTGCTGCCTGCGCATATCGCCGCGCAATTCTGATACCAGAGTCGCCTGCTGGGCTTTCAGCCGCTTCTCGCGCGCCTGCTGGCTTTCGTTATCGCTCTGAATGGTCTGGAGTTCGCGGCGGTACTGCTTCATCTGCCCGACCAGCGTGGCGACGGTATCGGCAGGCGTGTCGCCGTCTATACCCAGATCGCGCAGTTCCTGTGGTGTTAATGCTGCCACGCTGCGGGCTGTGGTGGTTTCCTTCGGGCTTTTTCCTGCCGGGCGTAGCAGTAGCCATACCGTTACCAGCACAATCAAGGGCAGCAGGATTTTCAGCAGGAGGCTCTGGCGTGGCATCATGGTTTCGGCTCCGGCAGCAGGGCGCGGGAAACCGGGCCTTCCGTCACCAGGTACACCACGGTGGTATCTTCTGCCAGACCACGCGGGCCGAGCCAGTCATGCTGGAAAGCGGCGGCAGTGAACTGCCCCTGAAGTTCGCGCGGATCGAGCGTGATGCGCTGCCCGCTCTGGTTTTGCAGGCGGATGGCGGTGACGGTGGTGGTGTTGACCTGCCATGATGCCAGCGGGATGGCGGTAACGGGCTGTTGTGGCAGTAAGGGGGTGATGCGTTTCGCCAGCCGGACAGGGGCGGGCGTCACGCCGGGCAGGGCTTCGACGGTACGCAGCGGGGCATACAGGTTCTGCGCGGCATAGCGCACCAGCAGGACGGGCAGAGGCTCGGTTGATGCTGTCACCGGGACGGATGCTTTTGTTGCGGCAGGCGTCTGCGGCGCATAGCTAATTTGCACGGGTTCAAGTGGCGAAGTGCTTTGGGTGGCCTGAATATCCAGCAGGATCAGTTCGCCGCTGCTGGTATCGCGCAACTGGATGCGGGTGGCCGGGAACGCTGTATTCGCCAGCAGAAATACCTTACCGCCCGCGCTTTGCAGACGCACTTTGCCTTCCAGCGTGGCGGGATAGCCGATGCGCACCGTTTTCCCCACGTCGACAATCCGCTCCTGCCCGACATGCAGCGTAACGGGGAGAGGGATGTTTTCCCACTGCACCACTTCCGTAGCGAAGGCCGGGAAACTGAACAATAAAGCAAAGAGGACTGGCTTCATGGTTTCTCCTCCGCCACCAGACGCTGCGGCGCGGCGTCGGTACAGTCGATTGCCAGCCCCCACGGGTTTTTCTCCGCATCAATGGCGTAACGCACCACCTGCAACGGGTAGCGCACCAGCGCTTTTTTCACCGGCTCGTTCTGGTAATACTCTTCAACCGCCACGTCCAGCGTTACGCGCCAGGTGTCCCGGCTTAAGGTCTCAACGCGGGGGAAGGGGCGTTTATCGCCGTCATGCACCAGGTTGCTGTAGCCGTGGCCGGGAAGTTCATACACTCCGCGCGTGCGCTCGCGCAGTTCACCGTTGTTGCGCCGTACCTTAAAATCATGCTCCAGCCGGGTGTAACAGGCGGGCGTCAGGTAGGCGCGCAGCGAACGAAGATTGCGGGAATAGTCCTCCTCGCCGTTATCCGGCCAGCGGTTAAGCTGCTGGAAGATATAAAAGGTGAAGGCGTAAACGCTGGCGGGCGGCACCTCCCACCACGGGCGGGTGCTGCCGCTGCGCAGGTCCGGCGGGAACCAGAGGGTGAGCTTTTGCGGCGCGCTGTACCAGCCGTAACCGACACCTGCCAGACACAGGCACAGCAGAACAATCACCGTCCGCAGCGTCAGAATATGGTTATCGCGCTCGGCCAGCGCATGGCGAAAGCGGCTCATCGCGGACTCCTGCGCACTACCCATACGGTACTGTGCTGGACGAGTTGTGAACCCCGAAGATGATGGCGCTCCAGCCAGGAGAGGATCGCCTGCGGTAGCCAGGTGTCGGGCTTACCGCGTTTGGCGCGGGCCAGGATGCGTCCGCCGCCCTGAATCAGTAATGCCGCACCTGCCAGCGCCGAACCGGGGATTAACGGCCAGTAATGGGTTATCAGGGCGAGCAGAATGCCGAACGCGCAGCCGGCGCCAAGACCGAGAGCCAGCGCCAGAAACAGTTCGCTGGTGGTCAGGCCGCGCCAGACCACGGGCTCGCGGTTGAGGCGGTCGGGGAGAAAGGAGATGGTCGCCATATTACAGGACGTCCGAAGCCTGGTTGAGCAGCCAGATGATGACCACCAGAAGAATGCTGCCGACGCCCGCCATCGAGCCCAGATCTTTCCACTGCTTGCGCCCGCTCTGGATCTCCGAGTAGGTGGCAATGCAGTTGTTCGCCACTACCAGAAAACCGACGGCGCAGATGGCCAGCGCCAGCAACACCACGATGTCAAAGCCGTAGTTTTGCAGCGTCTCCATAATGCCCTGGCCCTGACCGCGCGACGGATCTTCCATCGTCGGCAGATCGGCAAGTGCATCAAACGTAGTAAGTAACAGCAGCAACAGCCAGCGCATGGTTCCTCCTCAGCTTAGTACCAGCCAGAAACTGACCAGCACCAGTAACAGTGAACGGGCCGCCACCGCGCCAAAACTCTGCCAGCTCAGGCGCTGGCGGCAGACGCCCTGCCAGGCGACCAGCAGCGTCCAGGCGCACCACAGGAGCAGGACGCTGGTAAACATGCCGAGCACCAGCAGGCTGATGGTCTCCGGTTTGCTCTGGCTGGCAGCCTGAAAGGCGGCGAGTTGGGAGTCAGTCATCGGGGTTCTCCCGCTGGTAGCTAGCGCTCAGGGACTGGACGGCGCGTGGCTGCGCTCTCGCCGGGCTAAGGTAGCGGCGGATGCCCTGTTCAACGGCGGAGATGTCCTGCTGCGCCTGTAAGTAGTCGAAGAAGTAGCGTGACTGCGGATCCGTGCTGGCACTGGTTTGGGCGCGCTCCAGCGAGGTTTTTATGCCGTCGAGTTGCTTCAGCGCGAGGGCGAGCTGGGTGGATTCCGGGGAGGCCCAGACCTGCGGCCCTGTGAGCAGGGCCAGTAACAGAAATTGCGAGCGTTTACGCATGAAAATGGTCTCTGCAAGCTTGTTCAGGGCAGGGTAGAACATAGGCAGATCTATGATCAGCTAAGAATTAGTTAGCATAGAATAAAGATTTCATCCGGCTGGCTTGCTTTTGTAATATCTGCTCTGCGAGTGACAAAGACGTATCAGTTTCTGTTCTAAACCGCAAAAGTAATGTTATGAGATCTATGTGTGGGATGAAGCAGTAATTTAACTGGATAAAGTATTTTGTTATAATGGAACGAAGTTGTGAAATTTTTAAAGTGGAAATGGATATGAAAAATCAAAGGGCTTGGGCTTTCAAAACAATAAATAAAAACGAACTGCGTTATCGTGGTAATGATGGTTATGATGACAATCCATTTGAATCATATTCTTACGATAACTTTGTTGCTAATCATAAACAGGTAGAAACTGGCGATATTGTTGTGATATATGACAGGGAACGAGTAATTGGTGTGGCAAAAATAACCTCTCTTATAAAAGAAAACTCTCATAAAGAAATAAACCAATGCCCTATAAATAACTGTGATGCAGAAAAAGTAAGAACCAGAACTAACAAAGCTCCCGAATGGAGATGTAGTAATGGCCATGAATTCGATAAACCATTTAAAAAAAACATACCTGTAATAAAATACACAGCATTCTATTCTAATAATTTTAAAGTGCTAAAAATGAGTTACCTTGAGTTGGAAGGTAAAATAATAAATCATAATAAACAACTATCTATCCAAGAGGTGAAATTAGAATGGGCGAAAGATCTATGGGAGGGTAATGGGAGTTATATCGATAATTTAGGAAGTCTGGAGGCTAGTGAGCCTGAAGCCTTATTCGACAAGGAAGACTTAAGAGAGATAGTTAATCGTTCTATAAAACAAAGGCGGGGACAACGTTCGTTTAGAGAAAAAATCCTCAAAAAAAATAACCATTGCGCTATAACTAAATGTGCAATTTTAGATATTCTAGAAGCCGCCCATATATATCCATATAGGAATAAATCCCATAACCATATAAGCAATGGTATTTTGCTTAGAGCTGATATACATACTCTTTTTGATCTTGATCTAATAGCTATTGCGCCTACGAGTTTCACAGTTCATATAAATAACAAACTTAAAGATAGTGAGTATTCGATATATGAAGGTAGTACGCTTAGTATTTCCCACGAACTTTCACTCGAGGCAATAGAAGAAAGATGGGAGATATTTATTGATAAAAATAAATGAGTTAATAAATCATTGCAATAATTCAGATATAATCACATTATGGACTAAGCATGAGATAGCTTTACGGCAGTATCTTCCCGATATAAAACTCACAATTCAACAGGGGGAAATAACTTACAGCCACCGTTTAAAACTTCCTGCCGCCATCCTGACTGTTATCCCAAACCATAAGACGGCAGGTAGTAAAATTAGCATTGCGGGCAGAAACAGCGGTTGCGCCAGATAAACCATCCAAAGCGTAGTAGCGACTGAACTGCCTGACTTGATGACATAGCGGTGCATAAAAACGGATTCCAGCCCGGAACCAAACCGCCTTAAATCCCGCCGTACCAGACCTTCTGTCAGCCCGATTAAAACACACAGACAGACCAGAGGGAGCATGGAGGCGAGCCATACCAAGCGCTGCATAAAACTCACCAGCGTATAGGCCAGGGCGATGAACGGTTTCTGCAGGAGCCTGTTGGCCATAAGTACACGAGTTGCCCCTTTTTCCAGCAGCACCAGAATTTCATTCCCCAGTGGATGCGGTTGTAACGCAGTAACCAATTCCGCCTGCTCATGCTTCATCACCTGAAAAACATGCCTGCTCCCCTCCTGCGGCCACCAGAAATAGAGCCCCGCCAGTTCCAGCACTACCCGTAGCACCAGCGCGCCAATAACCAGCCCGATAATCCGACCGAGCAATGACAGTAGCCAGCCAACCGGTCCCTGTGCCGGGCGTGACGAAGGCGGTCGCTGCTCACTCATTCCGTTAGCCCTTGCTGGCGCGCCTGCATCCATGCCGCCAGTTGTGCGACGGATTCAGGTAGCGGACAGTGCTTATCCGCCATGGGTAGCGGCAGACGAATTTTCCACAACTGCCCGCCTTCGAGCAGAGCAAAAGCCTGGCCTTTAGGAAGTTGAATCAACGCGGCGGTATCCAGCAGCGGTACATTGCGAGTGACCACCTGCTCGCGGGTGTTGCTGCTGAAGCTGTTGATGCCGCCCGGTGTGTCAGTGATGCCGGAGCTGACCTGGCGGCTGCGCACTTCAACCTGTGGCAGTTGCTTCGTCAGCAGCTCAGCGGTGGCGGTTTCGCGCACCCGCAGCATAATCAGGTTGTTGAAGTTGCCGACCACCTGGCCTGCTTTGGGCGCGCTGCTGATGCGGGCCTGAATATCACTCAACGTCTGGGTATAAGCAGTGACCTGAATGCCCGCGCCGCCGCCCTTGTTGACCAGCGGGATAAACTCCTCGCCCATCAGTTCATTAAACTCATCGCAGTGCAAATTGACAGGCGGCGGTTTTTCACTGTTGCCGGGTAGTCCTTCGTTGAGACCAAATTTGTAGAGATGTCCGGCGACGCTCACTAGGTCGGCAAACATTGAGTTGCCGACGGCGGCAGCGACCACCGCATCGGAGAGCGCGTCCAGCCCGACATACACCACGGCTTTCTGGCGGATCGCCTGCTGCCAGTCGAGGATCGGGCGCGCATCATCCAGATCGTGATAGTCCGGGGCGAGCAGGGCGGCGAGCGTGCCGGTGGTCAGCTTTTCCAGCAGCGGCAGCAGCGAGGCGACAATCTTGTCGAAGTAGGTTTTGTCGTAGCGCACCGCCGAAAGCAGGCCGTCGAGGATCGGATCGTAGAACTTCTCCGCGTTGAGGTACTGCTCCAGTGCCACCACGTGAGGATCGCGGCCCTGCATATGGCGCGGCGCGTTTTTGTCGTTAACGCGCTCCGCCAGTTGCGCCACCACTTCCCACGCCCGCGCGTTGTGGCGCGGCAGTACGATGCGGGCATAGTCGATAAACAGGGCGTCAATATTGACGACGTGGCGGGAGATCAGCTGGTAGTCAGGGCGCTGGCCGAGCGCCACCAAGGCGCGGGCGATGATATTCACAAAGCGCCAGGCAAACTCGCGAAAGGCCGCCGAGTTGGCTTCGCCGGAAAGCTGTCCGGTGAGGCGCGATGCTACTTCCGAGATGCGGCCAAAGCGCCCTATCGCGTTATAGCGGGCGGAGATCTCCGGATACGCCAGGTGGAACAGGATAAAGCGGTCGCCGCGTCCGGCGTGCTGCGCCTCTGTCCACAGACGCTTCAGCAGATCCGCGTCGCCTTTTGGATCAAAGACGATCACCACCTCACCACGGCGGATGTCCTGAGTTGCAAGCAGTTCCGCCAGCCGGGTCTTGCCGACGCGGGTGGTACCGAGCACCAGCGTGTGGCCGGGGCGCTCGCTGAGCGGCAGGGTGACATCAATTTCTTTCAGCTCTACACCGTGCAACCACGGATTGCCGCCGACGGGTGGCAGCGGACGTACTGGGTTCAGCCAGCGATCGGCGCTGAGCAGTCGGGCAAGGTCGGGCAGGGTATGCTCGCTGTGTTTTTCGATGCGTCTTGCCAGACGGTAACCCCATCCGGGGCGCAGCCAGCGTGCGGCTTCCGGTTGCAGGCAGTCGTACAGCCGTTGGGTGTGGATGGGCTGCCAGCGAAATCCTTTACCGAGAAACAGTCGCTGGCGGCTGACCGGGATTTTCCGGCTGGTCAGCGCGTAGCGCGGCAGGCGCAGGAGGTTACGCTGGTAGCGTACGATTTGCCATCCCTGCCAGCCGCGTCGTAGGGCTAGCAGCATCAGGGCGCAGGCCATCAGTTGGGCTTGCCACGGCGTCAGCATCAGCAGCGGTGCTTGCGTCAGGCAGATTAATGCACCACAGCCAGCGGTGACGGTGCTGTAAAACTCCACAGGCGGGCGCAGCAGCGCTTCCAGCGCGTAGCGGCTCATGGTGATGTGGCCCGTTGCAGATGGCAACTGACCAGCTTGCGGTAGCGTGTGGCAGGCGCGCCGCCAGCAGGACGGTGATAGCGGGCGGCGGCGTTGAGCCAGCTTCCGGGACGTTCATCGTAGCGCTGACGCAGCAACTGCGCGGTGAGCGACAGGTTTTGCAGGGGATGCAGGGCGTCGCAGGGAGAGTCAAAATACGCCCGGTGCCAGCCGATATTGATCTGCCCGAGCCCCACGTCAATGCGCTTCGGACTGGTGCGGCGGATGGCGGCCAGCAGCGCCAGGCAGGCCTGATCCTGGCTGGCATAGCGGTAGCCAGTCCCGGCGATATTGAGCGTCCACGGCCACGGGCGATGTTTGCCGCTCAGGTTCGCCCCGCTTTCGGTTTGTGTGACGGCCCACAGCAGTTCCGGCGGCACGCGGAAATGCTCTGCGGCGCGCAGGTATGCTTCCGGCAGCGGCTGCGCCAGCGCCAGACAGGGCAGCAGCAGGATCAGGGCAACACCTCGCGCCATTGCTCCCCCTTACGCTCCAGCGCCACCGGGATTTTGCTCTGCCCCAGAAGCAGCCAGCGGCCCGCGTCGTGGTTAAGCGTGATGCTGTGTTCATCCACCAGTTTTGCGTCGATGCCGTGCGCCATCGCCCAGCGGCGCACCCGGTTATCATCACCTTCGCTGTTGACCAGCCAGATATCCAGCGGGCGCTGTTGCGCCAGCAGAGTACGCAGCAGGCTGTCGCAGGGCGGGCAGTCATCCTGGACAAACAGTGAAACGCGGGCAGTGCTGGCGGAAGCCGTTTTCAGCGGTGTCAGGCCCGGATACAGGCGCTGCCAGGCGGCGTCATAGGCGCGCTGGAAGGCGAGTTCTTTTTCCAGCCGCTGGTACTCCTGCCTGACCAGCAGTTCGGCGAAGCGCTGGCGTTCGTGGTCAGTGTCGGCTTCGACGCCCAGCGTGGTCAGTGGATCGAGTCCCGGCGACCAGACGCCGCGCGCCTGCTTTTTCAGCGTGAGATAGCGCTGCCACTCCTCTGGCGTGATGCCCCAGACGGTGGCCTGTTGCTGAGTGGTCAGCGGTCTGAGAGCAGAGTCCGCGTTCTGGCTGGTCTGCACCTGCAGCGATTGCGCCCACGCGCTGGCGGTGAACAGTAACAGGAGAATCAGGTGTTTCATCGCTTACTCCGGCATCTTCAGCGTCAGCTGGCGTTTGCCGTGGCGGAATACCGCCCGGCGCTCATCAAACCGCTCCAGCCGCCAGCCTTGCCACTGTTCCCCCCTGCGCAGCCACAACACCTGATGGAGGTAAATGGCCTCCGGCGGCACGACAACCGCCAGGCGGATATCACCCCGCTGTAGGGTCCCGGCGAGAAAAAACGGGGCCGTTAACGGCCCCAAAGGGCGGAGGGACACGGGATGACGGTAAGCCACCGTCGGGGGGAGGGAATGGTCGCTGGTAAAACAGACCTCACGGCGGTTTTCGTCGGTGATCACCCGCCATGCCGGGCCCGCCAGCAGTTGCAGGGCGGCCTTCAGGCGCAGCGGGCCGGTGTGGTACTGGCTCAGTGGTAACGGGAGACCATAAAGCTGCATCCGGCGCGCATCGGCAAGGCACAGAGACCAGCCGCTGTCGCGCAGCAGGTATTGTAGCGCTTCCCCGACCGTCGGGTGAAAACCGGGCGGAACCGACAGGGCGGTAAGCTGTTTGAGTGGCGGCTGTTGCGGTGACGTGCTGACCAGCAGATAGCGGTCGTAGCGGACGACTTCTGGCGTTGCAGGGGAGGCGGCGGCCACGCCGTTGAAAATGAACAGGAGCAGAGCTGGTAGCAATCGTTTCATCGCATCCTCCACAGTGCTTTTACTGGAGCGTGCCGGATGAAAGGGCTGGGGACTACCGACAACTGTTTGCGCCGTAAAAAAATAGCGCCCGGTTCCGGGCGCGAAATCAGTTCAGTAAGGGAATCTTTCCCCCATCAGCCCCAGCGTGGCGGCGATTGGGATGCCGCGCTCAGAAAAATGAACGCGTAACGTTAGCCTGACGGTTTGCTGCTGCGTGCTGCCGTTAGTTTTCTGCGACAGCACCGAGCGGTAATCAATACGAATGATGCGCTGCGGCGGCGTCTGTGCGACAAAGGCCACTACCGCCGCCATTTCAACGCCTTTCAGCAAATTCTGCATGGCGTTGTCATCCCGGCCTTCAAGACATGTCTTGTGGGCCGGTGGGGTAATGGCCAGCTCCATCGGCAGCTTGGCCGCTATCGCTGCGTCATTCAGATTAAACAGCGCGCCCTGGTCAAGGGCTTCTTCACGTGAGTTAAATACGGTATTCATCATGCGTCTCTCCGGTAAAAAACCAGGGAAACGCCCCGGCGGGGAATTTCCCCGGCAGGGTGAATGCTGTGCGTCAGAACTGCGCTACAGGCTCTGCTGGCGGTGTGGCTGGCGCTGGCTGGGATTCAGCTTCGCGTTCTGCCCGGTAAACCTCTTCACCGTCAATTTTGATGAGCCCGATGTGCAGCAGATGGGCTTTCAGGCTGACGCCGGTTTCGCCTTTACGGTCGCCTTTGCTGTAGACAAAGGTGTCGGCATACAGATCGCCGAGGCGGAACTGGATCAGCACCTTGCGTCTCTGCTCGCAGGCGTCGATACAGCGGTGCACCAGTTTCTGCGCTTCCTTACCGCTGACGCGGCAGTCGAACCAGGTGTGCTCCGCGTTGCTGGCTTCGCCCCGTAGTGCGGCAATGTCGCAACACAGGAACGGTTCGCCTTTTTTCAGGGTCACTTCCCGGATCCGGTTGAGGTAGCCCAGACCGCTGGTGTACAGGTTGAAGTAGTGGGTATCGTTCATGGTGGTATCTCCGTGTTGAAAGGTGCGGAGGCCCCATGCGCGGGGATACCCCGCTTCGGGTTTGGCTCATGGGCTGCAAGGCCTCTGAGTTACTGGCAGTACGGGCATTCCGCGCTGTGCGCCTCCGCGTTTCAGGAATGCATGGCGGGTTTTGCTGATAACGGCATTACAGCAACAGCTTTCGGGGTGAGAGGACAGCGAGATTTGTTACCGGTGGCTGAATAATTTCCGTGACAGGCTGGGCGGAAAACATGTGATTTTAATCACAAAATTGTGCTCCGGTGAGTTGAAATATTGTGCAGTAACCTCATATAGAAAGCGGGTAAGGAACACCTGCCCACAAGACATGAACTTTTTGAATATTCTTTTTTACTGTTCAGGAGGTACATGATGACTCTCAGAACTTTTCCTGTATTACACGATCTCTCCGACTCTCTGTTTGCGGACCGTTTTAACCGTATCGATCGCCTCTTTAGCCAGCTAACCGGCAGTACGCCGTTGCCCTCCACGCCTTCTTACAATATCCGGCGGCTGGGCGATAACCGCTATGAACTGACGCTCAGCGTGCCGGGCTGGAAAGAGAGTGAACTGGAAATTGAAACCGTCGGCGGTCAGCTGAACATCAGCGGTAAACGTGAAGAGGAGAAAACCGAAAACGGCGAAGAAGGGTGGATCCATCGGGGTATCAGCCGCAGCGACTTCCGGGCCAGCTATAGTCTGCCGGAGCATGTGAAAGTGACCGGCGCTTCGCTGGAAAACGGCTTACTGGCAATTGAATTACACCAGGATATCCCGGAAGAAGAGAAACCGCAGCGCATCGCCATCAACAACAACCCGGCGATTGAACACAAGCCGTAATTGTTGAGTGTCGTTGTTTTCACGCCCGGCAAACGCCGGGCGTTTTGTTAACCTGATGAGGTGTTTCTCTGGCCTCTGACTATTTGAGCCGTGAGCGCTGTAACGGCCTCTTGCTGTTGTACCAGGAACGCCTCCAGCCCCATTTTCCCCGTCGCGATGTCATCCAGCATTTGCTCCCACAGCGCAGTGGTGCCCGGATCTTTCAGCGTTTCCGGCAGGGCGTTAATCAGTGTGCTGGCGGTATCCGTGGCCAGCAGAAAGCGGCGTTGCTTAATCAGATAACCGCGCTTAAGGAGAGTCTGGATAATCCCGGCGCGGGTGGCTTCAGTGCCAATACCGGCGTTCTCTTTCAGCCGCTGCTTCAGGCGTTCATCGCTGACAAAGCGTGCGGCATTTTTCATCGCGGCAACCAGCGTCCCTTCCGTGTAGTGCTCTGGTGGTTGAGTCTGGCGGGCGCGAACGTCCACCTGTTCCACCTCGCAGGTTTGCCCCTGTTGCAGGGCGGGAAGTGCCTGCGTTTCTTCCGGTGAGTGCGTTGCCATCTCGCGCAAAAACAGTTGCCGCCAGCCGCTGACAATCACGACTGAGCCACGGGCAGCCAGCGTTTCCCCGGCGCAGTTCAGGCGCAGGTCGGTTTTATCCACCTCATGGTTCGGCAGAAACTGCGCCAGAAAATGGCTGCGTACCAGGCCGTAGACCTTGCGCTCGCTGTCGTTTAGCTGTGTCAGATCTACCGTTTTACGGGTCGGGATAATACCGTGGTGGGCGGTGATTTTGCTGTCGTCCCATAGCCGGGAGCGTTGCTGCAGATTCAGTTGCCTTGCGAGGGGCTGGAGTGAGGCATCGCTGGCGACCAGTGCGGCCAGCACCTGCGGCGCTTCAGCATGCATCGAGAGCGGCAGCCAGCCACAGTCGGTGCGCGGATAGGTGGTGGCTTTATGGGTTTCATACAGACGCTGGGCGATATCCAGCACCTCCTGCGCGCCCATGCCCCACTGTTTTGAGCAGACCTGCTGCAGGGCGCTGAGGGTGAAGGCCAGCGGTGGCGGCGTTTTCTCCCGCCGGGTGGTCACGTCCATTACCAGCGCGGTGCCGGCCTGTTGCAGACGCCCGGCGGCCTCGCGGGCGGCGGATTCTCGGATACAGCGGCCTTCGTCGTCACAGTACGCACTATCAGGCTGCCACTGCGCCAGAAAGGAACAACCCTCCGCATGCAAGCGGGCATCCACCCGCCACCAGGGGTGGGGCGTGAAACGGGCGATCTCCCGGTCGCGTTCCACCACCAGACGCAGGGTTGGCGTCTGTACCCGGCCCACGGAGAGCACACCCTTGTGCCGCCGGTTCATTAGTGTGCAGGCGCGGGTTATGTTGATGCCGACCAGCCAGTCGGCGCGGGCGCGCGCCAGTCCGGCCTGGTACAGCGGAAACGTGCTGTCGCCGGGTCGCAGGGCAGCGAGCGCCTTGTGGATACTGGCCTCATCCAGCGCCGACAGCCACAGTCGCTGGACCGGGCCGCGCCAGCGGCATTGTTCCAGAATTTCACGGGCGATGGTTTCGCCTTCGCGATCGGCGTCGGTGGCAATCACCACAGCATCCGCCTGTTTCAGCAGCTTTTCGATGATGCGAAACTGCCTGCGCACCTCCGGGCGGATCACCAGCCGCCATGCCGGGGGAATAAACGGCAGATGCTCTGCCTGCCAGTGTTTCAGCGCCGGATCGTAATCCTCCGGCGCGGCCATGCTCAGCAGATGGCCGAAGCACCAGGTAATGGTTACGGTGGCGTTATGCAGGTAGCCGTCGCTGCGGTTGCGGGCGTTAAGAACGCTGGCAATATCGCGCGCCTGAGAGGGTTTTTCGCACAGGTAAAGTTGCATGGGTTGTCTCCGGTTAAAGGGAGTTCAGCATGGTGTGCCGGAGGGATAAGGCGACAGTGGAAACTGGAGGGAGAAGGCAAAAATTGCACCTTAAAACGTGCATTAAGTGGATAGTGCCTGTTTTTAGGTGCATGGGGGGAGTTTAAAATAATCGCTAAAGTGACACTCATGGTTTAACTTTGCACAAAATTTTAAACCAGCCTGGTTAATGGCTGTATCCGCCGCAGCATAAACATCACCACTGAAAGCTGCGTATTCAGCACCTGTCGCCGCCATTCGAGCGCCATCAGCGCATCGCGCAGTTCATCGCTTACGTCAGGCTGTTGAATGGCTTCCTGCAACGCCACGCCTCCCGAACGGTTGTTGTCCAGATTACGCCAGCGCAGATAGCTGACGCCGGAGCGTGCCGGGTTGCTGCACAGGATCAGCGGTACGTTACGCCCCGGCAATTCATACACCGCCTGTTTCAGCATCGGCTGGAGTTGTTGCAGCTGCACGCGCAGCGCCCGTAATTCCTGCACCAGCGCTCGCAGCTCTCCCTTACCCTTAAAGGCCTTTAAAAGGCCCTTTAGCGAGCTTTTGCGGGCGGAGCGTTCATCATCATCGTCATTGAACATCGCGCTGTATCTCCGCAAGCATCCTTTTGGGCAAATTTCCGAGCTTATGCGCCATCGTCTGCGCCAGCGGACTGTTCGCCCGCACGTCGGCGCGGGTCACACCAGTGGTGCGAAAGCGGTTCACGAAGCTGAAGACCTGGAGCATCAGGCGTGGGATGGTGGCAATGAAATCGCGCTTCTCCGCCTGGGTGATAAGGCCGAGGTGCCAGGCAAGCAGAGTGCGGCGGACCAGCAGATCGTAATCAATCAACTGTTGCAGCAGGCGCGAACCGGGCGGTGAGAACAGCGCCAGTGGTAGGATGAATTCGGTCGGGGAGGGGTTACTGACCTGCGTGGTGTGGATAGCGCCCGGCAGGCTGGCGAAGGCTTGGTCCAGCCGACGGTTTTTTTGCTTCAGCAGGTGGGCGATCAGGTTCAGGCGGATGCGCAGTTGCTTCAGCCAGTGGGCGGCCCACGGATCGTCGGCCTCTTCGGCGCGCAGCAGTCGCCTGAGTAACGCCAGACAGAGCAGCATTCCGGTGGGATGCGCCTGCCAAAGCCGGGCGGCGACGCGGGTGTGCAGGGTGATGCGGATATCGCTGAACAGGGTTGTGCCAGGCATCGGAAATTCTCCATGGATTCAGATGCCCGCAGTGTCGGTCCGCGCAATGAGTCAGGCGACGGGAAACCCATCTGGTTCGCAGAAAGTTAATTTCGCCGATGAATGAGGTTTGATTGATAGCTGGTATACCGGCTTTATGCGGTGCGCATAAAATCAGGGCTATCTGCGCCTGCGCCGAAGCTGATTGAACTCGCCCCGTCTGGCCTTCTCCAGCGTAGCCAGAAGATAGGCGAGGGGGCGGTGGATATCGTGGGCGGCGATCCGCCACAGGCAGTCGTCCAGTACCTGCTGGCAGAGGGAGGTATCCATATTGCGCATCGCGCGTTCGGCAGCGCGGCGTTCGCTGGCGCTGAAGGAATTATCCACAGCCCAGTACAGCTGTTGCGTACGCTTTTGATGTTTATTGTTTAAATCTGTACCAGTATGTACGCAATGCGGCTCCGGCTGCCCGCCAGCCCCCGCCACATCACTGAGTCTTAATTGAAGACCCGGGCATTTTTTACTGAGTCCTCGATTAAGACCAGGGGCGGTCTTCAATGGAGACTCAGTGCAGGTTCGTCCACTGTCCACAGGTTGTTGCAGGGTGAGCAGTAACCCGATGGCGATGTTGCGGATACGCCGATTGCGGTGGCGGGAGCAGACCGTGAGCAGCGCCAGATATTCGCTGTCCATCCGGCAGGCATCAGCATGAGTCAGTGGCGCATCATGCAAGGCGTAGAGGTTGCCGGTGATCCTGCCGCTTTGCTCGTCGCGCAGCCGCTGGCACAGGCTCAGCCAGCGGGTGATCCGCAGCATCATCAGCGCGTTGCTGACGGTGCTGCGCGAGGCCTTCTCACCCTCAGGCTGGTCTGAGAGCCAGCCCTGCAGTTCGTTGTAGGAGGGAAAGACGCCGCTGCCGTCGTCGCGGGCGTGCAGGCGCAGCAGTTGCCACGTGAACTTATCACGTGGGGAGAGGTTGCGCGCCAGCAGCAGGCGCTTCGGCACGCTCTGCTGCGGGTTACCAAGAAACAGCAGCCGATCGTCACTCTTCATGCAGCAGCTTCTCCTGAGTCCACTGGCGCAGCAGGTTCCAGATAACCGTCAGCGACAGATCGTGTTCGCGGGCCATTGCCATCATGGCGGTCAGCGCTTCGGGTGAGTCGAGCTTGTTCACGCCCGTCTTCTGCCACTCATTCCATACCAGCGTTTCCACCTGCTCATCCGGAGCATTGTTGCGCCCTTGCCGGACAAACAGGCCAATCAGCCGCCGCCGGGCACAAACTTCCGGCGTGGAAAGACCAAAGTAGTGGTTGATGAACTCGATGGACGCGCCCAGCGATAGGGCTTCCTCCAGACGCTGCTGGAACAGCCGCTCCTGCTCCATCCTCGCCAGCATCCGGCCCAGCATCTCGTGATCAATGTGGGTGGTGATGAACTGCACCGCGCTGTTGCTGAGAAACAGGATGTCATCGGCGGTAAGGCGCGTCAGCTCGCACAGCTCCTGCGGGCTGAAGCCGAGCGATTCGCAGTAGCGGATCTGTCCCTCCTTCAGCGCCTGGACGATGTGGGTGAGCACCGCCTGGTTAACTGAGGGCGTCATGGCGAACCTCCCGCAGCCGCCGCTGGCGGCACAGGCTGATAAGCTGCATCAGTTGCTGGATCTGAGCGTTGTCGTAGTCCGGCGACAACAGCAATTCAAGGGCGGGCATCGGCGTGCTAGTGTCTCCATTCAGTGCCGCCAGCACCTGATAGCAGCGCTGTGCCGCCGGGTGGGGAAAATCGTGGCAAGGCGCGAGGGTGAAACCCGCTAGAGCGCTGTCGTCCGGCTCAATACAAGTGTCCAGTCCCCAGCAGGCACACAGCGACCGTGCTGTATGCACCAGCGGTGAGGGCTTTAGCTCATCGGGCGCGGCGGGTTCAACCGGTGGCTCAGGTTCTGGTAGTGGTGCTTTTTCCGTTTCCGGCGGTGGCGGCCAGAGGACCTTTTCGGCTGGCGGTCCCAGCAACGCCTGCCGCTTGCTCTGCCCATCGGTCAGTTCCGCCAGCAGCGTATTCCAGCTCATGCCGCTGCGACAGCTCATTTCGCCGAGCAGTTCGTCCTGCACCAGTTGCGGTACCACGGCTTCCGGCTCGCCGTTGAAGGTGGCGAGGGCGGTGCTGAACAGGTCGGCAAATTCCGGCTGGCGTTCCAGTGGCATCAGCTTTGCCCAGACCTGTTCCGCCGCGCTGCGTAGCGCCAACAGGCGATCGATAATTTTACGGGTCAGGCCGCCGTATAACGCGTTGGGGATGCAGGGCAGCAGCCAGTCCACGGTCTGTAGCATCCGGCTGATTTGCGACTGGCTGACGGGATAGCCGTCGCGGGTGAGTTGTTCCGCCAGCGCCAGCTGCGTCGGGCATTCAATGCCTGCCTCGAGGTAAAGATCGCGCAGGTGCAGGACCCCTTCCGCCCGTTCGATAAACATCAATCCGTTATGCAGGTCGCTTTCCGCCAGATGGCCGATCAGGCACTGGACTTCGCCTTGCTGCGGTGACAGCGTTTCCGGCCACGGTCTGAATGGCCAGCAGACGCGGTGGTAACGCTCATTCTGCGTCTCCTGCCACAGTTCATTAAGGATCGCGAGGCGCGTATTCCCGCCGCTGGCGAGCATATATTTTTCATCGCCGGGGCGACGGGTCAACACCGGCGGGTTATCCAGCCCGCGGGCAAGAATTGACGCTTTCAGTACGTCATAGCCGGGGTTGCGGGTGACGCGGGGATTGAGGGAGAACGGCTGGATTTGCTCCAGACTGACCTGGACCATTTCCTGTTCTCCGGTAGTGCTGGCGCCGTGAAGCCAGCGGTTGAGCAGGTGTGAAGCGCACATAATCTTCCTCCGGCATTCAGACATCGCGGGTAAGCCGGATGCGCTGGTGGATCCACGCGTCCACCTCGCTTTCCAGCCAGGCGACGTGGCGGCTGTTGAGTCGAATGGACGGCGGAAACTGTTGCAGCTGGATTTGCCGGTAAATCCACGATTTACCGAAGCCGATTTTATCTTCCACCTGGCGTAAGCGTAAAAATCTGTCGCTATTCATAACCATTCCTCCTGTGTCCAGAGTCGTTCACATCAGCACGATGGGCGTGGTTATCAAAGCAGCAGCGTCCCTGCCAAGCAGTAAAAATCCTTATCTGGGTTAGTGAGAGTTGTTAGTTGAAAGGGTTAGTTGATCGCGTTACGGCGGTGCGCCGCGCTGGAGTGCGGTTTTCAACGTCTCGGGGCTCAGCGACAGGTGCATACCATCCTCACGCGCCCAGCATTCAAAAATGTTCAGCAGTTTGTAGGGATGCTCCAGCATTTTATCGTCCAGCTGTGGGTTGTGCTTGCAGGCCAGCCACAGCAAACGGGAAAGCGCAGAGCTTATCCGCTCCTTTGATTCCGGCTGATGACGGGTCAGGAAGGCTTCGAGATGCGTGCGGCGGATGACGAACAGTGCGTCAGGAGGCAGCGTGTCCTGCAGGTAGCAGACGGACAGACTGAGCCGGGATTTCAGGTCATTGCGACCATTGCCATACAGCTGGCCAATCAGCAGATGTAGCTCTTCCTGAAGGTTGTTTTGCGTGGCGAGCAGTTCCAGCAAAAGCTCCCGCAACGATTTGCGGCAACAGAGTTGGTAGTAGCTGTCGTTTTCATCGCAGACCACGATGCCAATCTGGTTGCAGCAATGGGTATCATTGGGGCAAGGGCGATTCAACGTTTTCGCCAGTTGCTGGTGGAGCAGCAGGCGCTCAAGGCCAATTAACGGCAAATTCCACAGATGGCTGGTGGTCAGTTGCAGAGTCGGGTCGCGTCTGCACGGCGGAGAGTTCGCCATCACTTTACGGTTGCCGGGTTTGTTGCATTGCGAAGGTGGAAAGGGCGGCTTGCTGAATCGGCAGGCAAAGCGGCAAGGAGGATTGAGTGGTCTCAGAAGTACGGGAGAAGGGAAGTAGACCGAGAGTGGCAGATCGCCATGCAGAGCATGGCGGATCAGGTCGGCAGGCAGCAACGTGATGTTGTGCTGCCTGATGACTTCTGCGGCCTCGTCCAGCGTCAGCCACTCCTGGCGGATTTTGTGTGGGGACATGGCGTGTTCCTTTTTGTGTTGTTGGTTGCGTGTAGTGCTTGTTGATTGTGAAAACCGGTGTGAGATGTTTTTGCTAAAACAACTAACCTGATCAGTTTAGTTAACGATCTTTTCAGACATAATCTGGTGATGAATTACGCTGGAAAAACAGGACGTAACATTGAATAGCACTGAAGACGATTTGCTTGAAGTGGCGTGGTATTTGTCGAAGTACGGTAAATCTCAACCACCTGTGGGACTGGGTGTTCAGAAATGGAAAGAGGCTTTTGCCTTGTTTTATCCTCGCTTTGGAGCGGGTAAAACCGCCAGCGAGTTTCACAATAGTCTGAAAAATAGTCGTGACCGTTTTGATTCCTGGCTTAGTGACGTGCGTGTTGGCTGGCGTGACGAGCAGGGCGCTCCTGCTGCGATTTCTCATTCAGCGCAGCGTGTTCATCAGCGATTGAGTGTGCTTTCAGAGAGTGTTATTGAGCAGCGCGTTCTTTCGTTAATATCTTCTGATGGAGATGAACAGGCACAACGAGACTGTCTTATTATTCAGCAGGATAAAAGTATTGAAGATACTGTACGCGAGCAACTTATTGCGGCACGGCTGGGGCAGGGTACCTTTCGGAAAAATTGTCTCATGTTGTATCCGGCATGCCCTGTTACGGGAACGACGTTTGCGCCGTTACTCCGTGCCAGCCATATAAAGCCGTGGGCTGCCTGCGAGAATGGGAATGAGCGCCTTGATCCTTTTAATGGAATTATACTGGCCGCACATATTGATATTTTATTCGATCAGGGGTGGATTTCGTTTGAGAACGATGGGCGTTTATTAATTAGTAAGGAGCTGGATATTAGTGTTAAAGAGCAATTTTTGTTGCCAGAGAAAATAAAGACGTTTTCTGTTGAATCGTATTGTTATCTGGAATGGCATCGGGAGAATTTACTGAGATAGTTAAGTTTTGACGAGAATGCCTTTGATATAGGATGTCATGATTCGTTTGGTAAGGGGAAAGGTACAAAATGAAGATGGTAAAAATATATTCAACAGGAAGTTGTGATGCTGCAACACGTGAAGGTTCGGCGGAAGTTGTGCTGGAATGCGAAGGGAAAATAAAATATCTGACCTTTTCCTACAGTGATACGACCGCAAATAGATGCATTCTCCAGGGCTTTATTGATGGTGTGAATTGTTTGAAGAAACCCTGTAACGTTGAATTAATCAGTTCATGTGAGCTCGGTGTGAAGAAAGCGCAGAAAGGAAAGGGAGTTAATGTAGATTTGCACAAGGAATTATGTGGAATCTTGATAAAGAAAGAATGTGAATATTCTTTTTCTGTCATGCATGGTGAAGGCGACATTTTGAATGCTTTTATTCGTAAGCATCGGACAAAACAATAGCTGGAGAGCCTACGTACAGAACCATCTTCGACAGCGCTATTTTCTGAACTTACAAGTTCCAATATTGCATTGAACGTTGTCCTGTAGGGCTCACGGGCTTCTGGAGCGTGCTGTGCAACCGGTAGTCCTCTGCTGCTTCAGTTATACAGCTTTTATGTGCCATGCAGCAGGATATGGTCGTTTTCTGAACTCCGTATAACCTGAGTATTTGTATCGAAGCGTGAACAAAACATTGCAGCCAGCCTTTCAACGTGGACAATAGTTATCCATACGGTGATTTTATATTCGATAAATCAATGGATTTCATTGAGTCATAGGACTGGTAATGGATGAAAATGCTTTAGGGTTTGCCTCATACTGGCGCAACTCGCTGGCAGATGCTGAGTCAGGAAAGGGCAGTTTTGAACGCAAAGACGCCAAAAATTTCACTCACTGGCATGAGATAGCGGCGGGACGTCTTGACGAAGCGATTGTCGGTAAATTTTTTGAGGGAGAAAAAGATGACGTCGAAACAGTCGATGTCATCTTGCGGCCAAAGGTTTATTTCCGATTGCTGCAGCATGGAAAGGACCGTTCCGCTGGTGCGCCTGATATTGTTACCCCGATAGTGACGCCAGCCTTGCTAAGCCGTGAGGGTTTTTTATATCCGACGCCAGCGACCTCCATCCCCAGAGACCTGCTTGAACCTTTGCCAAAAGGGGCATTTTCGATTGGTGAGATTGAGCAGTATGACAAATACAAAACGACCCATACGTCATTCTCTATCGACTTTGATGATGGCGTTGATAAGACCGCCGAAACGGATGAAGAACGAGAAGCACGATATGCAGCCTGGCAGCAGGATTGGCGTCAATATCTGGATGATTCAGAGAGGCTACTGAAGAACGTTGTCGGCGACTGGATTAAAAATCCCGAGCAATATGAACTCGCTGAGCACGGTTATATTGTTAAAACGGCGCAATCTGGCGGCGCCAGTTTCCATATCCTTTCGCTTTATGACCACCTGCTTGTTTGCAAAAAGGATGTGCCGCTTTTCAATCGTTTCGCCTCGCGGGAGGTTCATGCTGCAGAGTCTTTGCTCGCTCCGGAAGCAAAATTCAGCGACAGGCTTGGACACTCCGGAGATAAGTTCCCGCTGGCAAAGGCTCAGCGCGATGCCTTAAGCCATTTTCTGGATGCCAGGCATGGCGATATCCTTGCCGTCAACGGCCCTCCGGGAACCGGGAAAACCACGCTGGTGCTTTCTATCATCGCCACACAGTGGGCCAGAGCGGCTCTCGAAAAAGCGGAGCCTCCGGTTATTATCGCGACTTCAACGAATAACCAGGCTGTAACGAACATTATCGAGGCGTTCGGGAAAGACTTTTCCCAGGGTACTGGTGCAATGGCCGGACGATGGTTGCCAGAGCTGAAAAGCTTCGGCGCTTATTTCCCCTCAAGCACTCGTAAAGCCGAGGCAGCCAAAAAATACCAAACTGAAGATTTCTTCAATCAGGTTGAGTCAAAAGAGTATGTAGAGGATGCACTGCTGTTTTATCTGGAGAAAGCTAAGGCAGCCTTTCCTGAAAAAGATTGTTCATCCCCTGAAAAGGTCATTGAACTCCTGCATGGCCAGTTAGTAGCAAAATCCGAACAATTGGTAAGGCTGAATGCAGCATGGCAAACGTTAAGCCAGGTTCGGGCGGCGCGTGAGCTTATTGCTAACGACATTGAGCAATATCTCGATAATTTAAATAAATTACTCTCCGGGCAAGAACAAAAAGTTACTCTACTGAAGAGTGCTAAAGCGGAATGGAAAAAATATCGCGCCGGTGAATCGCTGATCTATTCATTATTTTCCTGGCTTCCAGCGGTTCGCAGTAAGCGGCAGTACCAAATACAACTGTTTCTCGAAGATAAATTAGGTGCGCTGATTGCGGGAAATCAGTGGTCTGATCCTGAAACCATCGAACGTAATATAGATGGACTGCTCAACTCCGCTGAGCGCGAGCAAACAACCTACCGGCAGCAGATTGACTCCGCCCATAAAAATGTTCTTAAAGAACAGCAGGCGGCTCAGGAATGGCAGAGGCTGGCACTTGATTTAGGACATGAGAGCGACGAGGAACTGAGCTTCTCACAGGCAGATGAACTGGCTGATACGCAGATTCGCTTCCCTGCATTCTTACTGACGACTCACTACTGGGAAGGTCGTTGGTTGATGGATATGGCCAGCATTGATGATCTGCAAAAAGAAAAGGGCAAGAAAGGTGCTAAAGGGGTAACTGCTCGCTGGCAACGCCGAATGAAACTTACTCCATGCGTAGTCATGACCTGCTATATGCTGCCCGGCAATATGCAGATAAGTGAACACAAAGGGCAGCGTAAATTCGAGAAAAGCTATTTATATGACTTCGCTGATTTACTCATTGTCGATGAAGCCGGGCAGGTGCTTCCTGAAGTGGCTGCTGCCTCGTTTGCCTTAGCTAAAAAGGCATTAGTGATTGGTGATACGGAACAGATCCCGCCAATATGGAGTATTGCTCCCGCTATTGATATAGGTAACATGCTGGCGGAAAAAATTCTGTCAGGTAGTACGCAAGAAGAGATTACTGAGAAATATACGGCAATCGCAGAGCTTGGTAAAAGCGCCGCATCTGGCAGCGTCATGAAAATAGCACAGTGTGCTTCGCGCTATCAATATGATCCCGAACTGGCTCGTGGAATGTACTTATATGAACACCGCCGGTGCTTCGATGATATTATTGGATACTGCAATACGCTCTGCTATCACGGTAAGTTGTTGCCTAAAAGAGAGTGTGAAGAATGCAATTTAATGCCCGCCATGGGTTATCTCCATATTGATGGTAAAGGAGAGCTGGCAAGTAGCGGAAGTCGATATAATTTGCTTGAGGCTGAAACGATAGCTGCCTGGCTGACAGATAACCAACAAGATATTGAAGCGCATTACGGCAAATCGCTTCATGAGGTTGTCGGTATCGTGACGCCTTTTAGCGCTCAGGTATCCACCATCAAACAGGCGCTGGGTAAACAAGGCATCAGCACAGGCGCGAATGAAACGTCGCTCACGGTGGGCACCGTGCATTCTCTTCAGGGGGCGGAAAGAGCGATTGTTATATTCTCGCCAGTCTATTCAAAGCATGAGGATGGCGGGTTTATTGATAGCGATAACAGCATGCTGAACGTTGCTGTTTCCCGTGCGAAGGACAGTTTCCTGGTCTTCGGCGATATGGACCTGTTTGAGATCCAGCCAGCCTCATCTCCGCGGGGATTACTGGCAAAATATCTCTTTGAGTCAGAGAAGAATGCGCTCACTTTTGATTATAAAGAGCGTAAGGATTTAAAAACTTCCGAGACAAAAATCTACACACTCCATGGTGTGGAGCAGCATGATAATTTCCTGAATCAGACGTTTGAAAATACCGGTAAACACATCACGATAGTCTCTCCATGGCTAACCTGGCAAAAACTGGAGCAAACCGGTTTTCTCGATTCTATGATTGCGGCGTGTTCACGTGGTATTAACGTCACGATTGTCACTGACAGAAGCTACAACACTGAACATAATGATTTTGAGAAGCGAAAAGAGAAGCAGCAGAATCTCAAAGCGGCGCTGGATAAACTGAACGCCCTTGGTATTGCGACAAAACTGGTCAATCGTGTTCATAGCAAAATTGTTATTGGGGATGATGGTTTGCTGTGCGTGGGATCGTTCAACTGGTTTAGCGCGACACGTGAAGCGCGATATGAACGATACGATACATCGATGGTTTACTGTGGTGATAACCTGAAGGGAGAGATTGAGGCAATTTATAATAGCCTTGAGAGGCGTCAGGTTTAGGTCAGGAATGTGATTAGCCATCTTATCGCTATTTCTTTAGGATAAGATGGCTAAATTACCGGTTGTGATACAGGAACCATATGATTTAGAAAAGGATTATGTATGCCGATACTGTAAGATTCACTGCGCAGCTTGTATGTACGCCCCCAACAACAATTGGCAACACTTTTGGCTAGCTCTCATAATTAGTACGCTCCGTTAAGTCCATATACTGATCAAATATCCAGAATAAATCGTTTCATCTGGGTCAAATGAGTGATATATTTTCACCCATAAACCCCGAGGAGGCGTTATGTCTGAATTCGATTTATTTGCGCAGGAACTGCTCGAAAAAGCAGAAGCTGAAGAAAAACAACAACAAGAGCGCGACAGGAAGCTGATTGATCGGGTACTTGAAATTTACGACCAGAAGTATGTCGCAGAACTACTAAGAAAAATAGGTAAAAATGAGTGGAGCCGCGAAACGCTTAACCGCTGGGTAAATGGCAAGTGTGAGCCAAAATCGCTCACCATGGCTGAAGAAGCGCTGTTACGGAAAATGCTGCCGGAGCAACCCGCTCATCATCCTGACTATGACTTCCGCTTTATTGACCTGTTTGCCGGTATTGGTGGTATTCGTAAAGGGTTCGAGGCCATCGGTGGGCAATGCGTTTTTACCAGCGAATGGAATAAAGAAGCGGTACGCACCTACAAAGCAAACTGGTACAACGATGAAGACGCACACACATTCAATCTGGATATCCGCGAAGTCACGCTAAGCGGAGAAGAAGGCATCTCAGAAGAGAAAGCCTACGCCCATATCGATCAACACATCCCGGATCATGACGTCCTGCTGGCCGGTTTTCCCTGCCAGCCATTCAGTCTGGCGGGTGTAAGTAAGAAAAACTCTCTCGGACGCGCACATGGATTCGAATGTGAAGCACAGGGCACTCTGTTTTTCGATGTTGCCCGCATAATCAAGGCTAAGCAACCAGCCATTTTTGTGCTGGAAAACGTGAAAAACCTTAAGAGCCATGACAAAGGCAAAACGTTTAAAGTCATTATGGATACCCTTGATGAATTAGGCTATGAAGTCGCTGATGCCAATATCACAGGGAAAGATGATCCTAAAATTATTGATGGTAAAAATTTCCTGCCACAACATCGTGAGCGTATTGTTCTGGTCGGATTCCGCCGTGACCTTAATATCCATCAGGGATTCACTTTAAAGAATATTCATAAATTCTACCCAGAGAAAAAACCAACATTTGGTCAGCTTCTGGACCCTGCGGTTGACAGTAAATATATCCTGAGCCCTAAGTTATGGGAATATCTCTATAACTATGCTAAAAAGCATGCAGCCAAAGGTAATGGGTTCGGTTTTGGTCTGGTTGATCCGAATAATGACAATAGTGTCGCGAGAACATTATCCGCTCGTTACCATAAAGATGGATCTGAAATTCTCATCGACAGAGGATGGGATAAAGAACTCGGCGAAATCGATTTCTCTAATCCAGAGAATCAGGAACAAAGGCCAAGAAGACTGACGCCCCATGAATGCGCAAGATTAATGGGATTTGAACAACCCGGAGGCAAGCCATTCCGAATTCCCGTTTCCGATACTCAGGCCTATCGCCAGTTTGGTAACTCGGTGGTCGTTCCCGTTTTTGAAGCCGTGGCAAAACTGCTACAGCCTTATATTATCAAAGCCGCTGCAAGCAAGGCGACCAAAAAATAATATAAACAGCTCCCCCGGAATTTATCCGGGGGGAAACAGAATTAAATTATTTAATCGACATACAATGATTTAGTTTCATCGATAAATGTTTCTAACGAAATAAGATATTCCCGGATAGCTTTCGGGTACTTATCATGAAGACTACTGGGCACAACCAGCCTGACTCTTTCCTGCTGCATCTCCTGAAATTGAGCAACAGAAACACCTTCCTGAAGGGTAAAGAGATAAATATCTTGAATCCTGTCTGCCTCATTTAATATCTGCCGCCAGCGATCTTTACAGGTCGTTTTTACCGCTAACATACGCAGCTTCTGCTCTGGAAAATCTTCATCGTGATAAGCTTGCGCAGAGGGGAATAAAAAATCTGGCTTCTTATTTCCTTCTGTAACGGCCTGAGTCTCAAAAGTTTTCAATCCATGCTCAATAAAAAGGTGTTCAAGATGCAGTTCAAGTGATTTTCCGGCTCGTGATTTTCGTCTGTTGCTCACGGAATTTGCCAGTGCAATAAATTCATTTACGGAACCAAACCCAGACTGAACTATACCCAGCACATGCATTTCCTCCACCAGTAGGAAAATTTCGTACTCAACACGACGACGTTCAATCAGTTGTTTATCCGGGCCTACGACATTTGGGGAATAGTGATCTGCTGCATACTGGATAATCTCCTTACCTGAAGGGAAATTTGTTCTCCACTCTTCCGGAAGACGATACCCACTGGAAACTGGTTCTTTTAAAGCCAGACCGCCCAGTATCTCATTTGCGGGGCCATAGACCAACGATCCAGGAACAATTTCTCCGAGCGATGACTCTACGATATCTTCTTCTTCTTCGTCATGACACACCCAAATATCAACAAATTGGCTATCAGATTCCTGATGGTGATCAAACGCCAATAACGCCAGCGCCCCCGTATTCTCTGGGTCTTGCAGAGGATTCTTTCCTCCCCCCCATCGAGTGATACGCTTTTCATTTCGGGTCTTACCAAAGAAACGACCATTGTAATAAATGGCCCTGGCCTCGCTGTCTGGGCAGCTATGCGAGGAGGTATGCGCATTCAGCATTACGGACGGGTTAAGATCCCTTGTATGATTAATTGAAGGGAAAAGATGTCCAACAATGCCAGAGGGTATGTAAATGCCAACCTGATGTCCGCCCGTCGCGCCGGTGTCGTTGGCTGACAAGCGCTTGATGAACATATAGGTATCACTGGTTGACTTATCTAACAGCCATGAATGTAGCCCCGACATTATCACTTCCTCGCTGTAAAAATATCGCTGATTTATAGAGAGTTATCCTGCCACAGCTCTGCCTTTGTGAATACTCACGATGCCGTTTTATGTGATGTCGTTATTTTCCTTGTTCTCCCTGATTCAGCTCAGTTCCCAAGACACCTTATAAACCGTTTTCTGGTCGTTTTCTGCTATCTCGGTTAAGAGATTCTCACGAGCCAAGGTACGCAGGTCATTACGCGCAGTGTTATCCGATATGCCGAGTGCCTCCGCTACGACTGCAGCGGAATATTTTCTACTAGGCTCAGCCAGAATGATATTGAGCAGTGTGACTTGCCGTCCGCTCAGCCGCGATAAGCTCCCTGATTTATACAAAAAATGATCAATTCGGGCAGCGCGGGCAACCAGATCGTCGACATGCTGTAAGAGCCTTGTCATAGCCCGATGGATAATACTGGCTTGAAATTCAAGGTAGTACGTCAGATCCATACCATCGGTTTCCGTGTACTGATAGCTGTAGGCATATTTGGCCGGGGCGGCATGCAGTAGCTGGCTGATAGAGACGTACTTAAACACGTCGTACTCTGATTTCAGCATGTACCAGTAAAATAGCCCACGGCTTGTTCGCCCATTACCGTCTCGGAAAGGATGTTCATGGGCGATCATGAAGTGAAGAACACAGGCTTTTACTAGAGGGTGAACGTAGGATTCTGTGTCGTTTACGAAGTCACACACCATTTGCAGACGTACCTGCAGGTCGGTGGCGGCTGGGGGCTGATGAACAATGTTACCGTCATAATCTGCAATCACCGCATCATTGGTGTCGCGGAATTCTCCAGGACGATATTTCTCGTCATTAATTCCACCCATGCCAACGGCATGGAAGCGACGGATTAAGTCTGGTGTTAATGGCTCCTGGATAAGTTCCGGTATTTCGGCCATCAACCGCGCATTACCAGCGATCATGTGTTCATCTTCGGTACGAGGGGCTCTGCCACTTTCCAGCATGTCCCGCGCGACAAGCGTAGTTGTGTTAGCGCCTTCCAGCTGTGATGAGGTGATGGGTTCTTCCATACTTAGTGCTGTTAACTCTTTTCCTGCCCCCCTGAGTCTGGAGGTAAGCTCTTTGAGCGCCAGCCTTGTGGCGTGCTTGTCCACCAGTTCACACACTGACATGATGTCAGGTGTAAGGACAAAGCCAGCCTCATCGCTTGCTTCGTTGCGATAATGGATGCGTTGCATGGCTGAGTCACGCGCGCGCCGCGTAAGCGTCCAGGCGATAGAGACATTTTCCCCGCTGGACGTGCGGCGGCAGAATTCGTCAAACGGAAGATAGCGACCTTTATCGTCGGTAACGCGGCTGTAATGTTGATGGGTTTCCAAATCCGCTCCGGTAAGTTGGGAAAATGGAATAAGTACCGGTGGTCTTTTGATTGGCATGTCGCTATCTCAAAATTTTATGAGGTTGAGATAGTATAGATCATCACTTAAAACTATCTCAATTTTTATTATTTTTGAGATAAATTATTTCCTGTTAAGGCATGATAATTTATAGGTATCCCTATGCTTCAATCTCTGAACCACTTAACGCTTGCTGTCAGTAATTTGCAAACTAGCCTGACATTCTGGCTAGTTTGCTGGGGTTGCAGCTTCATACTGAGTGGGATACTGGTGCTTATCTTACCTGTGGTGACCTTTGGATCTGTCTTTCTTACGACGTATCCCGTAACTACGTAGCCCCGCAGGAAAGCGACTACACGCACTATGCATTCAGCATCGCGGCAGAAGATTTTGAACCGTTCTCGTATAAGCTGAAACAGGCGGGAGTGCCGGTCTGGAAAGACAATAAAAGCGAAGGGCAATCTTTCTATTTTCTTGACCCGGATGGTCACAAGCTGGAGCTGCATGTGGGAGATTTAGTATCTCGACTGGCGCAATGCCGTGAGAAGCCTTACTCTGGAATGCGTTTCGGTCCTGGAAAATAATTACGCAACTTTGTGATCTTCCACACAGTATTTAATTTTATGTCCCATTTTGGGGGCAAATCCTCAAAATAAAATCTAACAATCCATTAATTTTCAATGAATTAAAAGAAAAGGCGAGTCCGGCCTTCGCAATCGGTTCTTAAGTATAACTATTTTTTATGGCCATGGGCTGTGATGTAAAAGAAAGATCGATATTTCAGTTTATACCGGCACTGTTTTCAGGTGAAAAGTTCAATTTGGCCCTCCCCCCTTCTTTTAAACCTTCACCTCAGCGAGAGTTTTGCGTCTCGGTGGCACGATTATTAAACTTCGCTATTATTATGTAATATATCGCACAAAATACGACTCGGTTCCAGTACCGGAAGATCCTTGTTTAATAACGACGAACGCATCGGTAACCTGTTCAATAGGTTCTCGGTTTGTGAGGCGAGATAGGCAACTAGAGGGTGCGCATTTTTGTCGGCTGAAATCAGCCGAACGCTGTATTGTGTGATTGTATCTTTGCGACAGATTCCCGAGCAGTAGTTGGTTGTACCCGTATACCTGAAATCTTTAATTGAAAAGCTAAACATGCGCATTATTTTGTGAGCGTCACTCTGTTCAGCGTAATTATCCGCTATCCGAAATTTCACTGTATTTTCTTCAATATCATATTGATAAAGTAGTCGATGCTGCTTAAACAGTAAGATAAGCAGTAAGCGATTTATCCTGCTGAACTGTTCCGTCACCTCGATAAGGTCGTTTATCATTAAATTGGACTGCTTTTTCATTTTCCTATGAGAATGCTCCGTACATCTACTGGCACGAAGTGGCGGCCTCTCTATGCCTTTCTGCAATTGAGCGTTAATTACTTCATGATCAATAACATAATGAATATGCTTAATCGCAGGTTCCAGTGCCTCAATGGCAAACAGTTCGGTATAACCATCGCCTGCATCAATGCATGTCTGATAATTGGTTAACAGAAAATGCAGCATTTTTTCTAGTTTAAAAACCTCTGACTGCGGCACGATAATTTGGTAAGAGCGCTCAAAATCCACTTCGCCCCAGGTTCGTGTTAGTGATTGAATGCGGTTATAGATGTTATTAGCTTTACCAATTTTCATCATCTTTTTGGCCGGGAAAATCAATAAATAAAGAAAGGAAAGGTTGTCCATAAAGCACCTCTGGTTGCGGTATTAAAGAAGGCAATGATAAAAGATTTCTCTTGTTAGGCGTAGCGCGCTGCGATAATGCGGTACGCTGCCACTGGTAAAGGCTAGTAGAAGTAAGTTTGTTTAATGCCTTGAACACCTTTTTTACATGCTCAAGGCGCGAGCGGGGAACCGGGAATTTAGAAAGCGTACAACTGCGCTATGAAAAAATCACTTGGTGTATCGTAGATGGCAATATTCAATATACTGACGCCTGGAACGAACGTACTACGGCATAAAGCAAAGATGGCGCAATACCCCATAATAAAGGCGCCCGCAGGCACCTCAAGGACTATCACACTCTCACCCCTTCGACCCTTTACCCGCAATCACTCCGATAAACTCCAGCACCTGCTTTTGCTTGCGCGCGGAGAGCTTTTCCACGGCGCGCAGGGATTTCATCAGTTCTGACTCTTCGGGTTCGGCGGTGCGTGCGGCATGCACTTCTGGATCAAATGAAACTGCAATACAATGCGTATCAGTCATGGTGACTATTCCCTTTAATAGTTACTGCGTATCGTGCTAATAAAATCCCTGTAAATTCCCCCAGTATCTTGGGTGAAGTCCAGATGTAAATAAGATGAAATAAGCGCGAATAGCACGCTTTTGGAATAAATAGAAAACGCCTTCATCCCAATAAATCCGGTATTATTCAGCGTATAAATTCATTACCTTCCACACGCCTGAATATCCCCGCGCTCCAGAAAACAACGCCTGTTTCCATCTGGTCAAAAATGCGATCTAACTCACTGAAGCAAATAGCAAACTCTGAAACAACACCAATTTGTACACTTTACTTTACACTTTTAGTGATATGTATCACAAATAGTAACTCGCGAAGTGATCCGACTCTCACAAAATGGGGTGTACTCATTCACCAATACAAAATGAGAACAGCCTGGAAAGTTAAGTTTTCAGTATTTCCGGTCGCAGGTAACGCTCAACAGCGAACGACAAAACAACACGCAAAAAAAAACTTGTTGAATATGAATAGGTAAAAAAATGACGTGTGATTTGCATCACTCACATTTACAGATTTTTGAATTATTGCCAGTGATTAATGTTGCTCGAGCTATTTCCATAATCAATTAAATCTTGCATAGTGCCTCCACATTATTTCTCCCCCTGGCTCAGGAGGCGAATAGTTATATTTCATCAGACTTTATTGATGAACCAGGTATGCTTTACTTCACATTAATACGTACATGACCACTGTTACTGGAGAAACAAAATGAATTATCCGGCAGAACCCTTCCGTATTAAAAGCGTTGAAACTGTATCTATGATCCCGCGTGATGAACGCCTTAAGAAAATGCAGGAAGCGGGTTACAATACTTTCCTGTTAAATTCGAAAGATATTTATATTGACCTGCTGACCGACAGTGGCACCAACGCAATGAGCGACAAGCAGTGGGCCGGAATGATGATGGGTGATGAAGCGTACGCGGGCAGCGAAAACTTCTACCATCTGGAAAGAACGGTTCAGGAACTGTTTGGCTTTAAACATATTGTTCCGACTCACCAGGGCCGCGGCGCTGAAAACCTGTTATCGCAGCTGGCTATTAAACCTGGGCAATATGTTGCCGGGAATATGTATTTCACCACTACCCGTTATCACCAGGAAAAAAATGGCGCGGTGTTTGTCGATATCGTTCGTGACGAAGCGCACGATGCCGGTCTGAATATTGCATTTAAAGGTGATATCGATCTTAAAAAATTACAAAAGCTGATTGATGAAAAAGGCGCCGAGAATATTGCCTATATCTGCCTGGCGGTGACGGTTAACCTCGCGGGCGGGCAGCCGGTATCGATGGCAAACATGCGTGCGGTACGTGAACTGACAAAAGCACACGGCATTAAAGTGTTCTACGACGCCACCCGCTGCGTAGAAAACGCCTACTTTATCAAAGAGCAAGAGCAGGGCTTTGAGAACAAGAGCATCGCAGAGATCGTGCATGAGATGTTCAGCTACGCCGACGGTTGTACCATGAGTGGTAAAAAAGACTGTCTGGTAAACATCGGCGGTTTCCTGTGCATGAATGATGACGAAATGTTCTCTGCTGCCAAAGAGTTAGTCGTGGTCTACGAAGGGATGCCATCCTACGGCGGCCTGGCCGGACGCGACATGGAAGCCATGGCGATTGGTCTGCGCGAAGCCATGCAGTATGAGTACATTGAGCACCGCGTGAAGCAGGTGCGCTACCTGGGCGACAAGCTGAAAGCTGCTGGCGTACCGATTGTTGAACCGGTGGGTGGTCATGCGGTATTCCTCGATGCGCGCCGCTTCTGCGAGCATCTGACGCAGGACGAGTTCCCGGCGCAAAGCCTGGCTGCCAGCATCTATGTGGAAACTGGTGTACGTAGTATGGAGCGCGGAATTATCTCTGCGGGTCGTAATAACGTCACCGGCGAACACCACAGACCGAAACTGGAAACCGTGCGTCTGACGATTCCACGTCGCGTTTATACCTACGCGCATATGGATGTGGTGGCCGACGGTATTATTAAACTTTACCAGCACAAAGAAGATATTCGCGGGCTGAAGTTTATTTACGAGCCGAAGCAGTTGCGTTTCTTTACCGCGCGCTTTGATTATATCTAAATAAGCATTATGGCCCCATCTGGCGATGGGGCTTTTTTGTCTTCTTTTTCCATGAACAGGAAGCCTTTGCGGTGTCCGTTACCGTGACAGAACTATAAAAAGTAAACCCTGACTCCGACATTTTTATTATCCGCATGATGTACAAATGACAGCTGTAATTATAACGAATAGTCTACAGGAACATTTATCATGGATATTAATGCCATTGAGCGACAGAGTAGTACCCCCGGACTGATTAGCGGAACCATGTTGGTTATCGCGACCGTAGTGGGTGGCGGAATGTTTTCCCTGCCGATTGCGATGGCCGGCGTATGGTTCCCCGGTGCGTCGGTTATTCTTCTCTTTACTGCCATCATGATGTTATTAACCGGCCTGATGCTGGTTGAAGTTAACCTGCATTATGGCGCTGGTGCCAGTTTTAATACCTTTACCCAGGATTTATTAGGCCGTAAGTGGAATATCGTGGTGGGTATCGCTTTCGGCTTTGTGCTGTATATTCTGACCTATGCCTATATCTCCGGTTCATCGGCGGTGATGGCGCAAACCGTATTTAAATACAGCGGAGTGCGTTTTCCGGCAAATATCTCGGTGATTATCGTCAGTATGCTGGTTGGGGCAATTGCCTGGTACAGTTCCTTGCTGGTTGGACGCATCACTACCGTGCTGATTATCGGTAAATTTGTGGCGTTCTTTGCCACCTTCTCCGGGCTAGTGGGCCATATCGAAGTGGCAAAACTCGTCGACAGCGTGGCGGTGGCGCTGCCCAATTCGCAGTATCTGCCGTATATCCTGATGACGCTGCCGTTCTGCATTATCTCGTTTGGTTTTCACGGTAACGTACCGAGCCTGGTCAAGCTGTATGGCACGAGCGGGATTTCGAATATTACGCGCTCTATTATCATCGGCACGCTGTTTGCCCTGCTGCTGTATATCTTCTGGTTAGCCGTTACGATGGGCAACATTAGCCGTTCCTCGTTCCCGCCAATTATCGCCAAAGGCGGCAATATCGACGTGTTTGTCGAGGCCATCAGCGGGCTGTTCACCAGCCGTTATATGGATCTGATCCTGACCTTCTTCGGCAACTTCGCGGTCGCCAGTTCCCTGCTGGCGGCGACGCTTGGCCTGTTTGATTACATCGCCGATCTGTTTCATTTCCCGGATGACGGCATGGGCCGCCTGAAAACCGCGCTGGTGACTTACTTCCCGCCAGCCGCCGTGTGCTTCTTCTTCCCGAACGGTTTTGTGCACGCGATTGGTTACGCCGGTCTGGCCTTTACCATCTGGAGCGTGATCCTGCCGCCGTTCCTGGTGAAAGCGGCGCGGAAACGTTTTCCGACCGCCAGCTATACCGCGCCGTGTAATAACACCGTGCTCAATCTGGTGATTGTCTGTGGGGCGATTGTTTATCTGACGGTTGTTCTCGACGTATTTGGTCTGCTGCCAACGTTTCGTTAGACGGAGTCAAAATGAAAAACGTGTTGTCTGTTCAGTCGTCAGTCGTTTATGGCTATGCCGGAAATAAAGCCGCCGTGTTGCCGATGCAGCTTTCGGGGATCGATGTCTGGCCGTTTTACACCGTGCAGTTTTCCAACCACACCCAGTACGGGATGTGGCAGGGCATGGCGATGCCGCACGGCGAGTTGAGCGCCATCATCAGCGGGCTGGATGACCTGCAAAAGCTGGCGCAATGTGATGCCGTATTGTCAGGGTATCTTGGAGATAAACGCCATTGCGAAGAGGTCAAGCACGCGGTCACCACCATTCGCCAGCGTAATCCGCAGGCGCTCTATTTTTGCGATCCAGTAATGGGCGACCCGCAAAAAGGCTGCATTGTCGCGCAGGGCGTGGAGTCCTATTTTGTCGATGACGCCATTCAACTGGCCGACATAATGGGGCCGAATCTCTATGAGCTGGGTGTGCTGACGGGCAGGCAACTGCGTAGTTTTGACGAGGTGGTGGAAGCGGCGCAGCAGCTGGTGGCATGGGGCGTGAAGAAGGTACTGGTGAAGCATCTCGGCGACTGCTCGCGTGACAAACAGGCGTTTGAAATGCTGCTGGTGACGGCGGAACAGACGTTACACATCGCCCGGCCGCTGTATAGCTTTGCCAAAATGCCGGTGGGCGTTGGGGATCTGATTTGCAGCGTGATGCTGGCCTCACTGCTCAATGGTTATGATGACAAGCTGGCGCTGGAGCGGACCACCAGTGTTGTTGACGCGGTGATGCGACTAACGAAAGAGCGCGACTCGTATGAACTGCGGCTGATAGACGCGCGTCACCAGATAATGGAGCCGCAGATTCGCTATCAGGCAACGATACTGTAGCGCCGCAAGGAGGCTCTATGTTTCTGACATTGCTACGATTTCAGCATCCGCTGGTCTACCGTTTTGCGTGGCTTCGTCTGTGGGTCAGGGTGTTAAGAGCGTGCGGGCTGCGCAAGTGAAAGGGGGCCAGTTGCCGGATGCGGCGCTTGCGCCTTATCCGGCCGACAAATGAGCGTGAAACGCAGACATTACACGCGGAAGTAGCGTGGTGGGATCAACGCAGAAAAGGCGTCGAACTTCTTCACCATCTTTTTCCAGAACAACATAACAACAATCCTCGATTTGAAACATCGGCGCTATTTTAGTCAGCGCCGACAAATCGTAAAGCCTGTCACCTCGTTCCGATCCCGGGGCGGTGTAAACCTTTATGGTCACCGCGTCGTCAAATACGATTGCCGCGAATTTGGCGGGGTTGACAACGGGTTACGCCATAAACCAGTAATAAAAGAGACCGACTTTCAGGCCGAGGATCACAATGTAGGCGCAGCAGTATTTCATGGTGCCAGACATTATCTGGTTGGCCTGGCCGTCCATTTTGGTGGCTGAAACTGCGATGGCGATGCTCTGCGGCGAAATCATTTTTCCGCCCGTTGCGCCGGAGGTATTGGCCGCCGCCAGCCAGTTGGGATCGATATGCAGCTTACTGGCGGCAATAGTTTGCAGCTTACCGAACAGAATGTTCGAGTTGGTATCGCTGCCGGTCACAAACGTGCCCAGCGCGCCAATCACCGGGGCGAGGAAGACGTATGAGCTGCCGGTCAGATCGACAATCGACTGGGCCAGCGTGGAAATAATTCCGCTGAGATCCATCACCGTGGCCAGCGCGACGATCGCCATAATCGCCACAATGGAATTTTTAAGCTGGAAAATGGTTTTGATAAACACTTCCAGCATCCCACGTGCCGAAGCCCCCTGAATAAAACCGCCGATAATGGTCGCAAAGATGATCAGCATCCCCGGCGTGGTCACCCATTCCACTTTCAGCGCCAGGGTTTTGCCGTCGGCGAGCGTGAAATGCAGTACCGAGGCCAGTTGGGACGCCGCGGTTTTTATCGTCGGGAACAGCGGTGAACACAGCAGGATAAAGACAAAAATAAACAGATAGATAGAGCCCACGCGGAACAACACTTTTGCCGAGCGCGGCGTGGTTTCGCGGGTATGGCTGACCTCAATGCGCCATTCGGGATCGGTTTTTCCTTTGCGCAGGCGGCTGACTATCGCGACGGCAAACAGGCTGACCAGGCTCCCGGCAAATGCAGGCAATTCCGCGCCAAGATGGATAGCAACAAAATATTGCGGAACCAGCGTGGTGATGCCGCACATCAGCGTGATCAGAAATACGCCGCGAATGGCTTTCAGGCCGCCGCCAATTATGCAGACAATGACAAACGGCAGCAGGATATTAAACAGCGCCAGTTGCAAAATAATGGTTCCGCCTAAGGTATAAACCGGCAGATTAACCTGTTCCGCCAGAATAGAAACCGGGATCCCGACCGCGCCGAATGCGGTGGGAACGGTATTTGCAACCAGAGAGGCGATCGCCGCCTTCAGCGGGTTGAATCCGAGCGCAATAAGAATGCCGATTGGAATGGCGACCGCCGTACCATAACCCGCCGCAGCTTCAAGGAATCCGCCAAAGCACCATGAAATCAGCAGCACCTGAATACGCTTATCTTCGCTAATGCTGGCGAGAATATCGCGCAGAATATCCAGCGCTTTGGTCGCCTGCATGACGTTATAACTGAAGATAGCGCCGAGGATCACTATCACGATCGGCCATAATCCCTTCAGTGCGCCATAGCCTATTGCGGCTTTCAGATTCTGTACGGGCATTTCCCAGAATAGTGCTGATAACGCGGCAGTGAAAACTAAAGAGATTAGCACGGAATAATGGATGGCCATTTTTAGTTTTAATATTAAAAATACCATCAGTAGTAACGGAGAGAGTGCCAGGGCAAACATAAAATATTCGTTCATTGCTATTCCTGATTGGTTTATTAAACCTGATTTATATTTATGGCGGGGAGGCTACATTGCTGGATTAATAAAAGCTGTAAACTGAATCGCTTCAGTGGATAAAGTAATTATGATTTGTGGTTTTGTAACTATTGTAATCTTTTAATTAAAATTTAATGCCGAATAAATATACTTAAGAGTAAGCGAAATACCTATAAGTAGTTATTTGACAACATGTTTGATAATGGTAGTGACGAGAATAGTTATCTCTTGAAACTATTCTTAAGGTGTTAATAATGCTGTGGTTTTAAATATAAAAATGTGAGCGATGCCGAAATAAATAAACCTGGCTATTGCATGTCCGAGTCGATTAGGGGATTATTTTGTTTTGTCATACAAATGAAAATGCAGACATTTGCGATTGTCCTGATATAAGAAACGGAGAGTCGCCATCAAAGGAAAACGATCTGAGCAACATTATGAACCCAGGCATTAGTAAAACGAGCAAACCGAAAAACTGGGTGTGAAACACGATTGAACCTTTGCTTGATATAGCAATATCAAGCGCAATAAACAGAAATGAAGCAATGGAGTGGTTATTGTGAATGTAAATTTCTTTGTTACCTGCATTGGTGACGCACTGAAATCACGGATGGCACGAGACTCCGTATTGCTGCTGGAAAAACTGGGTTGTCGCGTGAATTTCCCCGAGAAGCAAGGGTGTTGCGGTCAGCCAGCCATCAACAGCGGTTACATCAAAGAAGCGATCCCCGGGATGAAAAACCTGATCGCCGCGCTGGAAGACAACGACGATCCGATTATCTCTCCGGCAGGCTCCTGCACCTATGCGGTAAAAAGCTACCCGACCTATCTGGCCGATGAACCTGAGTGGGCGATCCGTGCTGAGAACGTTGCCGCGCGTATGCAGGATCTCACTTCCTTTATCGTCAACAAACTGGGCGTGGTGGATGTCGGCGCCAGTCTGCATGGCCGCGCCGTATATCACCCCTCCTGTAGCCTGACCCGCAAGCTGGGTGTGAAGGAAGAGCCGCTCACACTGCTGAAAAACGTGCGCGGGCTGGAGCTGCTGACGTTTGCCGATCAGGACACCTGCTGCGGCTTTGGCGGAACATTCTCGGTCAAAATGGCTGAAATATCCGGCGAGATGGTGAAAGAGAAAGTTTTCCATCTGATGGATGCGAAGCCGGAATACTTGATTGGCGCAGATGTCAGCTGCCTGCTGAACATTGGCGGTCGACTGCAACGGGAAGGTCAGCCGGTCAAAGTGATGCATATTGCTGAAGTGCTGATGAGCCGCTGAGGGGAAAGAAATGTCGATAAAAACCAGCGATGTAGAATTTAAACTGCGCATTCGTCAGCAGATTGAAGACCCGATCATGCGCAAAGCCGTGGCCAATGCGCAGGAGCGTATCGGCGCGAATCGACAGAAAATGGTCGATGAGTTAGGCCACTGGGAAGACTGGCGCGATCGTGCCAGCCAGATCCGCGATCACGTTCTGAGCAATCTCGACGCTTACCTGTATCAACTCTCCGAGAAAGTGACGCAAAACGGCGGGCACGTCTATTTCGCCAAAACCAAAGAAGAGGCTACCCGCTACATTCTGCAGGTCGCACAGAATAAAAATGCGAAGAAGGTGGTGAAGTCCAAGTCGATGGTGACCGAAGAGATCGGCGTCAATCATGTGCTGCAGGATGCCGGAATTCAGGTGATCGAAACCGATCTCGGCGAATACATCCTGCAACTGGATCAGGATCCGCCTTCGCACGTCGTGGTCCCGGCCATTCATAAAGATCGCTATCAGATCCGCCGTGTGCTGAACGAACGTCTGGGCTACGACGGCCCGGAAACGCCGGAAGCCATGACCTTATTCATTCGCCAGAAGATCCGCGAAGATTTCCTGAGTGCCGAAATCGGCATTACCGGCTGCAACTTTGCCGTGGCGGAAACCGGCTCGGTGTGTCTGGTGACCAACGAAGGCAACGCGCGCATGTGCACCACGCTGCCGAAAACGCACATTGCGGTGATGGGTATGGAGCGTATCGCACCGACGTTTGCCGATGTGGATGTACTGATCACTATGCTGGCGCGCAGCGCCGTGGGCGCACGTCTGACGGGCTACAACACCTGGCTGACCGGCCCGCGTGAGGCGGATAACGTTGACGGACCGGAAGAATTTCATCTGGTGATTGTCGATAACGGGCGCTCGCAGGTGCTGGGCTCAGCGTTTCGTGATGTGCTGCGCTGCATCCGCTGCGGAGCCTGTATGAACACCTGTCCGGCGTATCGTCATATCGGCGGGCATGGCTATGGCTCCATCTATCCAGGTCCCATCGGCGCAGTGATCTCTCCGCTGCTCGGCGGCTATAAAGATTTTAAAGACCTGCCGTATGCCTGTTCACTGTGCACGGCCTGTGACAGCGTCTGTCCGGTGCGGATCCCTCTGTCAAAACTGATCCTGCGGCATCGCCGGGTGATGGCCGAGGAGGGCATTACCCCGAAAGCCGAGCGACGGGCGATCAAAATGTTCGCTTATGCCAACAGCCATCCAGGGCTGTGGAAGGTCGGCATGATGGCCGGGGCCCACGCGGCGAGCTGGTTTATCAATGGCGGTAAAACGCCGCTTAAGGTTGGCGCGATTGGTGACTGGATGGAGGCGCGCGATTTGCCTGATGCTGACGGCGAGAGTTTCCGCAGCTGGTTTAAGAAACATCAGGCGCAGGAGAAAAAAAATGGATAACCGTACCGCATTTTTAAACACCGTCGCCCAGGCGTTGGGTCGCCCGCTGCGTTTCGAACCGCACGCGGATGCCGCGCCGGTTAACAACTATGCCAACGAGCGCCTGACCGAACTGAGCCCCGAGCAGCGCTGCGAGGCGTTTATCCAGTTTGCCAGCGAGGTGATGCTGGCCCGCTGCGAACTGACCCGCGAGGATCAGGCCGCAGACGCGGCGCTCCGCCTGTGTGAGGAGCTGGGGCCGCAACCGGTGGTACTGAGCGGCGACAGTCGGCTGGTGGAACTGGGCATTACCGAACGCTTACAGCAGGCATGCAACGCTGTGGTCTGGGACCCGGCGCGCGGTAGCGAAAATATTACCCAGGCCGAGCAGGCGAAAGTCGGCGTGGTCTATGCCGAGTATGGCCTGACCGAGTCGGGCGGCGTGGTGCTGTTTTCCGCGCCGGAGCGCGGGCGTTCCCTGAGCCTGTTGCCGGAGTCGTCGATTTTCGTGCTGCGTAAAAGCACCATCCTGCCGCGCGTAGCGCAGCTGGCGGAAAAACTGCATCAGAAAGCGCAGGCCGGTGAGCGGATGCCGTCGTGCATTAACATTATCAGTGGACCCAGTTCGACGGCGGATATTGAGCTTATCAAGGTGGTTGGGGTGCATGGCCCGGTGAAGGCGGTGTATCTGATTATTGAGGATTGCTAAGACAGGTTGGAAAACCGCTCTGGCGCTACTGCCAGAGCGGGACAGACTTTATGCAATCATGCTGATGATCAACACGATTATCAAACCCACCACGGAGTTTACCAGTTCCAGCAGACCCCAGGTTTTCAGCGTATCCTTCACCGACAGGTCAAAGTAGCCTTTGAACAGCCAGAACGAGGCATCGTTGATGTGGGTCAGGGTGTTGGAGCCTGCCGCCGTCGCCAGCACCAGTAACGCCGGATCGACGCCCACCAGTTGACCGGTTGCCGGGTCGAGGATGGCTGCGCTGATAATTCCCGCCGCCGTCATGGCTGAGACCACGCCCTGACCGGTTGCCAGACGAATTAATACGGTTATCAACCACGCCATGATGTACGGAGAAATATTGCCGTGCGACATCAACATACCGATGGTATCGCCAATGCCGGTGTCGATGATGGTCTGCTTCAGTACGCCGCCCGCGCCGATGATCAGGATCACCATCGCGATACTTTTCACCGCGTTTTCAAAGGCGTTCATGACCCATTGCATATCATGACCACGCGCGGTACCAAACAGCACGAAGGCAACAATCATGGCGATGAACATTGCAATCGGTGAAGAACCGAGGAAGTTGACCACTTCCCATGCTTGTGTCCCTTTTACCAGCCAGATGTTGGCAATGGTGGTGGAGATCATGATGATCGCCGGGATCAGCGGCACCAGAATAGACACGCCGAATGACGGCAGATTGTTCTGGTCAACCGGGACGTCGGCTTTCATGAATGACGGCGTCGGACGATCGAGGTTGCCAAGGAACTTCGGCAGGATAAGTCCGGCGCAGATTACGCTCGGAATGGTTACCAGAATACCGTAGATGTAGACCATGCCCATGTCAGCGCCGTAGGCGTTAACCAGTGCCACCGGGCCTGGCTGTGGCGGGAACAGGGAGTGCGCGGTGGTGGCGGCGGCAACGGCGGGGATCGCCAGCTTGAGGAACGGGATCTTCGCTTCCGCAGCAATAACGATCACCAGCGGCGCCAGCATAATAAACGCTACTTCATAGAACATCGCCAGGCCGAAGATCAGACCAATAATGATCACCGACAACTGCACATAGCGCAGGCCGAGGCGCGCCAGTAGCGTATGGGCAATCTGATGTGCCGCCCCGGAATCAACCATCAGCTTACCGATGACCGCCCCGAATACCACGATAATCGCCAGCTCTCCCAGCGTACTGCCGAAACCGGATTTCATGGTGTGCAGCAGCTCCATTAAATCCATACCCGCCAGCATGCCGACCGAGAGCGCCGCCAGCAGCAGGGCGACCATCGAGTTTATTTTGAATCTTAGATTAAGTACCAGCATCAGACCGATGCCGAATACGACCCACAGAATATTGAGAACGTGCATAAAACGTCTACCTTCTTTTGGTTGAACCATTATGATTTTGGTTGAGATGTTACATATATTGGTTAACCATTGATGCGATAGATGTCACATTGCGTTACATGTTTACATATTCACCGTGTATTTTTGCGGCGCACATAGGATTAAATCGGCTTTCATTGTGATTTGGTTAACCAATTTCGCCATTGAGGTTGACATGTAATACCAAAAGGAGGAATTTATGCGCCATATCGTCGAGTCCATAATGTAAACGAGGAACAAAACATGGAACAGACATGGCGCTGGTATGGCCCTAACGATCCGGTCACCTTAGCGGATGTGCGTCAGGCGGGTGCCACGGGCGTTGTCACCGCTTTGCACCATATCCCGAACGGGGAAGTGTGGACGGTTGATGAGATCCTAAAGCGCAAAGCGATTATTGAGCAGGCGGGCCTGGTCTGGTCGGTCGTCGAAAGCGTGCCGATCCACGAAGACATTAAAACCCGTTCTGGCAACTATCAGCAGTGGATCGCCAATTACCAGCAGAGCCTGCGTAACCTGGCCCAGTGCGGCATCCGTACCGTGTGCTACAACTTTATGCCGGTTCTCGACTGGACCCGTACCGATCTGGAATACGTCCTGCCGGACGGCTCCAAAGCGTTGCGCTTTGACCAGATTGAATTTGCCGCCTTTGAGCTGCATATCCTCAAACGTCCGGGCGCGGAAGCAGACTACACCGCCGAAGAGATTGCTCAGGCCAGTGAACGCTTCACAACCATGAGCGATGAAGACAAAGCGCGTTTGACCCGCAATATCATCGCCGGTCTGCCGGGCGCGGAAGAAGGCTATACCCTCGATCAGTTCCGTCAGCATCTTGAGCGTTACAAAGATATCGATAAAGCCGCGCTGCGCGAGAATTTTGCCGTCTTCCTGAAAGCGATCATTCCGGTGGCAGAAGAAGCTGGTGTGCGTATGGCGGTACACCCGGACGATCCGCCGCGCCCGATCCTCGGCCTGCCGCGTATTGTTTCCACCGTGGAAGATATGCAGTGGATGGTGGATACGGTCAGCAGCATGGCGAACGGTTTTACCATGTGCACCGGCTCCTACGGCGTTCGTGCGGACAACGACCTGGTTGACATGATCAAACAGTTTGGTCCGCGCATTTACTTCACCCATCTGCGCTCCACGCTGCGTGAAGATAACCCGAAAACCTTCCATGAAGCGGCGCATCTTAACGGCGACGTTGACATGTACGAAGTGGTGAAAGCTATCGTCGAAGAAGAGCAACGTCGTAAAGCTGAGGGCAAAGAGGATCTGATCCCCATGCGACCGGATCACGGTCATCAGATGCTTGACGATCTGAAAAAGAAAACCAACCCCGGTTACTCCGCGATTGGTCGCCTGAAAGGGCTGGCGGAAGTGCGTGGTGTTGAAATGGCTATCCAGCGCGCTTTCTTCAGCCGTTAAAGCAGATTTGCCGGTCACCTGTCTGGCCGGCTTTTTCCTTTTCTCTTCCGTTGGTATTCCAACGGCTTCTGGAGTTCACGATGACAACGACAATTGCCAGTAGCAACCTGCCGGTTGCGCGTCCGGCGTGGGACAGTTCTTGCCTGCAATCCCGTATTGTTCACCTGGGATGCGGTGCTTTTCACCGCGCGCATCAGGCGCTGTACACCCACCATCTCTTAGAAACCACCGACAGCGACTGGGGTATCTGTGAAGTTAACCTGATGCCGGGTAACGACTGCGTACTGATTGAAAACCTGCGCAAGCAGCAACTGCTGTATACCGTGGCGGAAAAGGGCGCGGACAACACCGTGCTGAAAGTGATTGGCTCGATGAAAGAAGCGCTGCACCCGGATCTTGACGGTTGCGACGGTATTTTACAGGCCATGGCGCGCCCGCAGACGGCGATTGTCTCGCTGACGGTCACGGAAAAAGGGTACTGCACTGACGCTGCCAGCGGCCAGTTAGATCTCAATAACCCACTGATTAAGCACGATCTGGCGAACCCGACCGCGCCGAAATCGGCGATTGGGTACATCGTACAGGCGTTGCATCTGCGTCGCGAGCAGGGGCTGGCGGCCTTTACTGTGATGTCCTGCGATAACGTGCGTGAAAATGGTCATGTGGCGAAAGTCGCGGTGCTGGGCCTGGCGCAGGCGCGCGACCCGCAGTTGGCGGAGTGGATTGCAGCTAACGCCACCTTCCCATGCACCATGGTAGACCGCATTGTTCCGGCAGCGACGCCAGAAACGTTGCAGGAAATTGCCGACCAGTTGGGCGTTTACGATCCATGTGCTATCGCCTGTGAGCCGTTCCGTCAGTGGGTGATTGAAGACAACTTCGTCAACGGTCGCCCGGACTGGGATAAAGTCGGCGCGCAGTTCGTTGCCGATGTGGTGCCGTTTGAAATGATGAAATTGCGCATGCTTAACGGCAGCCACTCTTTCCTCGCGTATCTGGGCTATCTTGGCGGGTATGAAACTATCGCCGATACCATGACCAATCCCGCGTATCGCAAAGCGGCGTTTGCGCTGATGATGCAGGAACAGGCGCCGACGCTGGCTATGCCGGAAGGCACCGATCTCAACGCCTATGCGACGCTGCTGATCGAACGTTTTAGCAACCCGTCTCTGCGCCACCGCACCTGGCAGATTGCGATGGATGGCAGCCAGAAACTGCCGCAGCGCCTGCTGGATCCGGTGCGTCTGCACCTGCAAAACGGCAGCGACTGGCGTCACCTGGCGCTTGGCGTCGCGGGCTGGATGCGTTATACCCACGGCGTGGATGAGCAGGGGCAGGCCATTGATGTTGTTGACCCAATGCTGGCTGAATTCCAGCGTATTAACCAACAGTACCAGGGGGCTGAACGTGTGACGGCGCTGCTGGGGCTGAGCGGGATTTTTGGCCATGATTTAGCGGAAAACGCCGACTTTGTTGAGACGGTTATCGCCATGTATCAACAACTGTGCGAGTTGGGCGCGCGTGAGTGTGTTGCCGCGCTAAGCGCTGACGCTTAATTCCCCGAACTATGACGGGTCAATCAAAATACTGATTTGGTTGACCCGTTTTCTGTTTTTGACTTGCCGCAAATGCTATAGTTCGATACCTATTCACCGTATCTGATTACACGCTTCTGACGGACATAACACGATGAAATCGAACACTTCTCAACAAAGACCCTACCAGGAAGTGGGTGCCATGATCCGCGATCTGATTGTCCAGACGCCGTACCAGCCCGGTGAGCGTTTGCCGCCGGAGCGTGAAATTGCTGAGATGCTTAATGTCACTCGTACGGTGGTGCGCGAAGCATTAATCATGCTGGAAATTAAAGGACTGGTGGACGTGCGTCGCGGCGCCGGAATCTACGTGCTCGACAATGCGGATGCGCAGAGTATCGACAGTACGGATGTAAATCACTGCAACGATGCCGGTCCGTTTGAACTGCTGCAGGCGCGCCAGTTGCTGGAAAGCAACATCGCTGAATTTGCCGCGCTGCAGGCCACTCGCGAAGACATCGTCAAAATGCGTCAGGCGTTGCAACTGGAAGAGCGTGAGCTGGCCTCCAGCGAACCGAATGGATCAGAAAGCGGTGACATGCAGTTTCATCTGGCGATTGCGGAAGCCACGCATAACAGCATGCTGGTGGAGTTATTTCGCCAGTCATGGCAGTGGCGTGAGAACAACCCGATGTGGATCCAGCTTCATAGCCACCTCGATGATACTCATTACCGTAAGGAGTGGATGGTCGACCACAAGCAGATCCTGGCGGCGTTAATTAAAAAGGACGCCCGCGCGGCCAAGCTGGCAATGTGGCAGCATCTGGAAAACGTCAAACAACGGCTGTTGGAATTTTCAAATGTCGATGATATCGACTTTGATGGCTATCTGTTCGAGTCCTGGCCGCTGGATAAAGTTAACGCCTGATTTTGCTTCTTCAGCCACACGGACAGCTTCGGTCCGTGTGGTACTTTCCCTCGTGATAATTCCCCTTTTATCGTGCTGCATTGGACATAAAAAATTTTGTCTGGCGCCTCAGCCGGGATTTTTTCGCCGCCTTTACACGACGTAAATTGATTTATATCAATTAAAAACAACTTAATTTTGCATGCGAAAAAATGGGTTATTTACCTTATTTTTACCTTTTCGTGCTTATTTTTAGACAAAACAGGTCAGCATTAAGTGAGAATCAAAGTGATTCCGGCAGTGGTTTGGGTAGAACCGCTTTGCATAACAGTACATAAAAACAAGCAGTTCGCATAAAAGTAGACATTAATAACGCTATGTAACTTATTGGCTGTAATGATGTTTTGATTGAGTGTAATAATTCATGTCAATGCTTCATGCGTTTTTAATCAAATGAATAAAAATGAATATATG